>Ga0233437_1005952_pt1 | contig 12822 bp, 11 predicted proteins | sample SI_122_August201_FD_182714 | JGI IMG/M metagenome (GOLD analysis project Ga0233437, IMG submission 182714) | Seawater microbial communities from Saanich Inlet, British Columbia, Canada - SI_122_August2016_200_MG | ecosystem: Environmental > Aquatic > Marine > Inlet | place: Canada: British... | reverse complement strand
CACGGCGAACGATTGTGACGGCGGCCAAATATCCGCTTGATCGAACACATCCTGAGACAAACTGAAGTTCCCAAACTGAAGTTCACAATACCCACCATACGACTGAGCCAACCGATACTGCGGGGAAGAAAACGACATCAGATAATTTTCCCAGAACGTATCGCCAATGTAGTTTTCATCAGACACGTTCATAACCTGCCCATCAACCCACTCATGGTCAGCATCGTTTGTCCATTTCTGGTCAACGTCATCACGCCAGATTGACTGCGCCGTTATGTTGATTTCGAGAAGGATGCTCATTGCACAATCCTCTCCGTTCCCATTTTCCGCCGCTCTGCTCTGACACGGATATCGTCCGCTCTTGCATCAATGATCGCATTAAATTCCTGGCCACCAACTTCGACAGTGATATTCAATGGCCGTTCAGAGCCCGCCTGCGTCGATCCGCCGTTGACCCATTTCACCGGAATGTTCATGCCGTCCTTCATCGGTATAATTGCTTCGGGGTATCCGGCTTCACCGACCCATCCAAGAGAAGGGCTTGAAACCACACCGCCCTCGGCCCATTCATTCCACCCTGCATAGTCCATCACATGCTGAACTCCTTGACCGAGGTAATAAGACGATGGGAAGCCCGCCCTCGCCAATTCCGACCACTGATAAAGGATGCTCCCAACGTTTCCAGAATTGTCAACGACCCCAAACATTCTAATAAGAGCCATTACCTGATCGACCATGTCATAAGCGTTAGACACAGATTCAGTAGATGCCGCAATGAGCTTGGCATAAGCCCAATCAGCCAATTCCTCAGTGGCAATATCCCCACTCGCATGTAGGTTGTAAACTAACTGTACCTCGATATCCCGCCTCAATGCAGAATCCGTAATCCCAAGGCTTGTCAAGTAATCGTCAATATCATCAATAGCCATTCCTGAACCCTGAAACGCCTCGAAGATCAGCTTCGCCATGACATCGGGGATTGCATCGTCTGGAACACCAAGTTGCCCCAACCAATAAGCGTAAGAATCATACTCAATTCCGTACCTGTCAAACAAACCTGCTATGAACCCGATGGTCGCCCCTGCTGTCCAACTTCCAGCCTGTTCCCTAACCCAGCCAAGCGCGTGCATGATTTCATTAAGACTTTCCCATTCCCAATTCTCAGCCACGTTCCGGATGAAAGAGATCGTAGCAGACGATTCCCACCCGCCGGATTCGCTGGCAATCCATCCCGCCATTGTCGCAATCTCGTTCAAATCCTCAAACAGATCCATCGGGAGTTCACCGATGAAAGTGATGGTCGCTTCATAGTCCCACCCGTACTCCTGCACCAACGTCAACAGATCAGAGATCGCCGCCGCTTGAGCCGGAGTCCACTCATCTTCCCAAATAATCCGCAGCACGGAGATAACTTCTATTTGGTGTAGGGCATTCAAGATCCAGCTTTCAAGCTCGCTGAATGTCGCCTGGATAGCGGAGAGATCAACTTCAATCTGTGCATTCCCACGAGTCAACTCAGCCAGGATCGCAGCGTCATAACCACCCGCCTCGGCCCGACCCTTGATCGCCTCCATATCAGACATAACACTGGTGTACTTGTCCTGGTATGCGGTAGATGATTTATATGTGTTCTGCTGCTGCTGGAGATACGTCTGAGCAAAGCCAAGATATTCCTGCACCTCTGCCACACCACCTGTCTGAGCCGCCGCCAGGAGCGTGTCATAGTCACCCTGCGCGGATATGGCTTTCTGGTTTGGTAGAGAGATATTCAGGTTTGAGTACTTAATACTCCTGATCGTTGAATCAATCTGCGTGATGAGGCTCGACAAACGATCCGCCACTCGGATCAACAGGTTTGCTGCGTCCTGTTCTTCCCTTGCGGCATTCTGCGCCTCCGCAACTGCGGCATTGTACCACTGCACCAATTTGTTCGACATCGCCAGGAGGTTATCACCCGTTTGCTCTGCCATCGGGATACTCTGCATCCCGGTAATCTGGCTCATAATGTTAGCAGCAGAACTGCCGCCACCGAATGAGCCTGATATGCCGAACAGTGTGGACTCTATCTGATCTCGCAACTTAGCGAAGTCAGTTGTAGCAATAGCAGCCGCATCACCAAGATACCCGAAATGCTCTGCCAAAAACATAATATCATCAACCAATTGTTCGGTTGACACCCCAATCGCTTCGGCATACGCCATGATCTCTTCTTCACTCATCGAGAGAAAAGCGTTGATGAAGTCCATATAATTATCGGAATCAACACTCCAACCGTACCGATTTTCGATGTCTGAAAGATTTCCACTGTCAGTCGTTCCTGTCAATTCCCTTTTGGCATCAATTATGCTCTGTGTTGCGGCCTCAACAGCATCGTAATAGGCGTCCGTGGCGCCAGCGAGAGCCATGAGAGCAACGTAAGTTTTTTGCCCCTCCTCAGTAGTCAAATCGAGGCTAGAGATCAGATCCTTGAAGCCCTGTCGTGTTGCTGGCATTTCCACACCAATAGCGGCGTATGCCTCGCCCAAACTTTCTGTCAAGTAAGCGTGCTTTTCCGCATCCGTGAGGTACTCCTCATAATAAGTCTGGAAGTCCTCTGTCAATTCTTCAAATGTCCCAGCCAAGTCAATCAATGCCTGAGTGAAATGCACCGCTTCTGTGGCAGTTCCTTCAAACGCCTGACCCGTCATCTCCAAAGCATTCAGGAGGGTCTCTTTTTCAACCACCAACCTACTTACAGTCTCAAACATCCCCTCACCGACATTCTGGTATTTCCCGAACTCCTCCCCCCACAGATCCTCTGCCATCGTATCGGTCAAACTTGAAAAGAAGTTTGTCACCGCTTCCTCAATTTCCGATTCTGAAAGACCCGTCAAATCAAGATTCAACTCACCAAACGTATAATCAAGAACATCCTGAACATCAGTTCCTAACCCTATTGCTAGTTCAATGAACGTCTTTCCGATCTTTGCAAAAATACCATCCATCCCTGAGAGCGTCCCGTCTTCCATCTCCTTGAAGCCATTGCCAATCCACAAAAAGAGGGCGTCCCACCATTCAAAAAAATCACTATACTGTCCCTCATCAAACCCAAACTCAGGTCTCGGGCCACGTTCATACCCCTGAAGACCACCGCCCTCAAGAATCTCGCTAAGAGTTTGACCCCCAGGGATAAGGTAGTTTTGACTGGAAAAACCACCACCACTGAACGTCCCCTTCAATATGCCGACAACAAACTGCATGATATTCTGGTTCAAGTCTTGCAATTCTTCCTTCAAATCGTATAGGGCATATAGCTGGTCATCATTCTGCTCAGTCATAATTTCAAAAGCATTGATTATCGAACTGCTCGTATCCCCAGCATCTCCACCGAGGACCGTGCTAGGTAATTCTTCTTTTATCGGGGCGACACCACCCCCGCCACCGCCTCCACCGAACCCCACACCGATCATGGACAGGAAACCGGCAACAACCGCAGCCATCGCCGCGATTCTGGCCCATGCTGTGTACGGCTCGCCCTGCCCCTGCGTGAGGACTGCGCCAACACCCTGAACCAAGGCCTTCTGTGCTTGGATGGCGATTTCAGCAACCGCGAACGCCATCTCAGCAACGTGCATGATCTGACGAGCCTTGGAGTTCTCGTCGAAAAAACCTTTGAGCGTTCCAAACAGTTGACCATATCCCGCGAGTTGGGAACTGACGGCCTCGTCAGCGTACTTCTTTTCCTTTTTGTGGTACACCTTCAAAGCTTCTAGTTTATCCTGGGCATTATCGATCTTATCTATTTTCGCACGATCTTCAGCAAGCTCTTTTTGCTGATCACCAAGCTTATCGTACATTTTATAAATCTTTTCGAGGGATACCATCATATTCTGAAGGTTCTGATCAGCCCCGTCCCCGAAGATGGATCGGTCAAAAAGGTCACCTTGATCTTCCAGAGATTTATTCAAGTCCTTCATAAGGTCGTTAAACTCTTCGGCCTTCTCGTTGGCGAACCCGTCCATCATCTTACCAAACTCACGTTCCATGTCAGCCGCTGCCGCGGCAGATGCCCGAACCCCATCAGCCAGATCTTGTTCCGCCCATGCGGCGGCGATCTCCATGGCGATAGCTGCTTCCTCCGCCGCCTTCTTCACTTTCTCAAACGCCTTGGCGAGATGCTCTTGATCTTTTGCAGCTTGTTTAGCCGCCTTGGCGGCATCCCTTGCAGCTTTGGCAGCATCCTTTACTGCCTGCGCTGCGTCTTCCAAGCGTTTTTTGTACGCGGCCAAACCATCGCCTTCAAGTCGTGCCATCTGCATATCTTTCCATGCGTTATTAAGATCGGCAAGCTTCTGATTAAAATCTTCCGCTTTTCCGAGAATTTCTTTGGTGGTTTTCTCATCAAACATTGCTTCGAATGGATTATAAAGCTCTCCGGCGGCGGCTCTTCTGACCGCGGCGCTGGCCTTCTCCGTCAGTTTATCGGCAAGCTTTTCGATGAGAGACACGTCTATGCCATCGCCACCGTAGACCGCATCGAAGATGGATTGCACCCAACCAACCGCCGCAGTATTGGCTCGTTCCAGGCCAGCAATGCCAGACAGTTCTTTGAGCACAACCAACAAATGGTTAAATTCCACGATTGCGGATTTAAGCCAACCCACCATCATCATGGTCGTGTTCATCATGTCCTGAAACTCAGCCATAAAGACTTTGGCAAACTCAATGACTTCTTCTTTGTTGTCCTTTATGTAATCCGCCATGGAGAGCATACTGTTTGCCATGTCGGTCAGGGCCTGTTGAACGGCAGGATCCTTAATCGTTTCCGTAATGACTTTTAAAATATCCGCGGCATCATCCAAAAATCCGGAGTTGGCGATGTTCACCTTCAGATCCGTCCATGCTTCGTTCCATTTATTAACGGCACGGATCGACTCCGCCACCTCACCTGAGAACTTCTCTTTAAGGACATCCGCGAACTTGGGGAGGAACTCATTCGACATGATCTTTCCTGCCTTCAGAGCGTCATTGAAAGCACCCGTTGTCATGTTCATGGCTTGTGCCGCTAATCCAAACGCACCTGGGAGATTATCTCCCAACTGCCTACGAAGCTCTTCCGAAGTTACAGTTCCTTTTGACATCATCTGCTCAACAGCATACAATGAGAGCTTAGTCTTTTCGGACGTAAGACCCAGAGTGGCGGACGCCCTCACGATTGAGTAAAATATGTCGTGGGTCTTCTCAGACTCCATGTTCATCAGCGTACCAGCAGCAAGAACCCCCTTGTAGGTTTTCTGAAGATCCCAAAAGTTCTGACCTAGCTCGTCAGATATTTTCCTCAAGAACTCGAACTCTTTTGTGGCTTCCTTGGCGCCACCTGAAATTTCGCCGAACGCCTTGGTCATCATCTGGGCTTCCATACCAGATTTAAAAATAGACTGTGTCATTTCCATCGCCTTGTACATACCACGCCATGAGGCGTAGATCGCAACGGACGCGCCTATCCAGTGCTTTCTGATTGAAGACAAAGAAGACTTCGTCTTTTTGACGTGGGCATCGGCAAACATCTTCATCTTGCCATACTGTTGACGGTTGATCTGCTCTATCTTTCTGGCTGTCGCGGCCTCAACCTCTACCAACTCGGCCCCTTTAGCCTTCCCGCTTTTGACAATCGCCCGATACGACTGCTCGGCCTGAGCTCGCATAAGGTCGTACATGGCACCAGACTTCATCCCGAGATTCTTGAAATTCTTCTCTAGAACCTGGGCCCCATTCTCAGCCTCTTTTCGGATGGTCTGCTGGGCCTTCATGTACCGCTTGGGATTCAGATCCAGATCAACAGTAATCGTGCCTATTCTATGACCAGTTGCCATCAGCTAACCCCCAACGCGGACTTCATCTTAGGTATACTCTCGGCCACAGCGGGACGAGCATACGGTAAATAAAATTCTAAAATATCGGCATAATATGCGGTGTAATGCCCGACTTTTACTTTGACATTCCGCTTTTTAGAAAGGGCTTTTGTTACCGGGGTGAGCTTGCGAACGACCCTGACACTATTCATTAAGCGCCCGGAGTCACGGGATGTCCAGTTGGCGCCAGCATAAGGCCCGGACTTGTATGCCGGACGGGTTATAGCGAACTGACTTCTACCGTCGGCCTTGGCTTTGCCCCAACCCGTATTCAACCGTTGCGCCAGGTGACGCTTCATCGATTTCTTTAAAATCTTCGCTGCGTCAGCTAACCGCTCAACGGTGATGTGTTCCACACGTCGATTAACTTTGTTGGGGTTCCATTCAATTTTCATTTTGGGTTCTTCGCAACCTCGATAGCCAGGAAATGATGGAACGCTGACCTCACCTTGCCGAGACACGTCCACTGATCTTCAATGCCGCCAGGGTATCGATCCATCGCCCCGAAGATTGCATTGTTGTCAATGTCCACGGTCTGTCCTCCCATCCCGGCTATAATCCTCTGACCCCTGCTTACGAAATAAATCTGAGCCGCTTGTTTATTTTGAGGAAGCAAGTCTACCCAGCACATTTCACATGGTGGTTCCTCCGGTGGTACACGTTCTGCGTACATTGTTTCGCACTGATCGCATTTGGTAAGTACACTCCCATCACTCAACACTACCCTGGATCGGCTTTGATCTTCTGAAAACTCGATCCAGTCTAGGAGTTTTTTGAGTCGGCCTTTTCTTCGACTGCTGACTGACTCTGAAGATCCTGTACGCACTTGTTTACAAACATATTGACAAGCGGGAGTTTCATGGCCGCGACTTTGTCGCCCCGGGTGTTCTTCATCAACTTCCCGTTCAACTTAAACCCCTCTGCTTCCATGATCACGTAATCAGCGAAGTCCTCGTTCTCAGCCTTCTTTTCTTTGGCGCTGAGTTCAATGTCACTGACCACCTTCTCCATGCTACGCGTTTTCTTGTTCAGGATAAACTCGCTCTTTGTCTTGCGACCTTGGGCTCTTTCCTGAAAGAAGTCCACGGGGTTTCTGATCTTCATACGAGGGCCATCTTCAATAGGGTCATCATACTCGACATCCATCGTATCAACATTAATGCGTGAGTAGAAGAAGGGGAACCAAGTCCCCTCTTCATTAGTCTGCAAATTAATTACAGTTCCCATAATTTAAAATCTCCCGAGTATTCTTGTTTACGTTAGACCAGGTACATGAAGGCACCTGAAACCTGCCCCTCAAAAGAGGTAGTCGCCAGACCGTTCCGATCAGCCTCAACACCACCAACCTTGGTCATCAGAATTTCACCGCTGGTCCCGATGGTCAGGTAGGAAGTACTGTTGATCCAAAACCGGATTCCGGACGTTACGGAATTGATCAGCGTAACCTTGTCCTCGGCCAACCCTTGCAGGGTAAGCTGTTCCGGATTGCTCGGATCGTAGTTTACGTTCGACAGTGTAATGGTTCCACCGTCAGATGAAGCATACTCAAAGATGTCCGCGTCCACGCCAAACTCTGACGCATCAACGGTTCGCCTGGTAATGCCGGTCACGGAATACGTTCCAGCGCCAAGAACCTTCGAGGTTGCTCCTAGTGTTACCCGCTGGAATGCCCCACTCAATGTGGTTGCTCTATCAGCCATTTTTCAGTCCTCCATGTTGTTTGATTTACGTTTATATTAAATCGACGCCACACGACCCCGATACCCTATTCTTTTCCGATTCCCAATGCCGCCTGCTTTTGTTCTGGATCGCACTTCATTGCTTTGTATAATTCATGAGTTGCGTTGCTTACGACCATGGTTGTAAGATGACCGACTTCAACGGATGTGTCAACATAAATCCTGTGACCCTTTGCCTTCAAATTCTGACACAACCCGATGTCTTCACCGATGACCATCCCCGTCTCCTCATCCTTTTTGAACTCGAACCACGGGTACGGCAATTCTTTAAAGATACTCATATCATAGGCGACACACCCAGCGCCCGTAGCATCGCACTCCACCAGATCCCCGGGCTCATAGTCGTTGATCAACTCATACCCCTTGTCGGTGAGCTTCATGATGATTGGATCGAACGGAGGATAACGCCTGTTGACCGACACTCCGACGAGCGGATGTTTGTGCTTCAAAAGCTTCGTAATAGTGTCCGGCGGATACACCTGATCCACGTCCATCATAATCAGTTTGGTGACCCCGCACTCAATAGCCTTTTTGACAATGTCATTCCGCAGTGTGTCGATGGGGCCGTTGTCGCACGTAATGTATTGAAATGACGGCTTTTCCATTAACACAAAAGAATGCACAAATGATATCGGCACAAACGGAAACGTACACGGCACCCCTATTCCCAACACCTCGTTACTTATTCTCATGGCTTCTCTCCCGTAAAACCAATATTTCCTGATCAGAAAAAACGTCAACTCCCCATCTGCCCGCCAGATGGGCGTCATTCCGTTTGCACAACTTCACGTAATCCAAATCCTGATTATTCTGGAGATCCCGAAACGATATGGATCCCTCATGATGCACGAACGTGTCCAACGCAATGGCGATTGAATGGCCGGCCTTCTTAGCACGGTAACAAAAATCAATCTCTTCACCAGAAGACGGCCACAACGACTCATCAAACGGTTGAAGCTCGTCGTACAATTCCCGCTTTAACGCCATGCAGAACCCGATAACCCAGTTGACTTCAGCGAGCCCACCCTCGGCCGACTCGAAGACTTCCTCCGCAATAGCTTCAAGCTCGTCACGGTTATGGTATACGGGTACTTCCATGTTCTGCAATCCAGCGCAGTAATTGGTTATGGGACCGACAATGTCGAGGTCTTCGCTTAAATGGCCGACCAGGCGGTTGATGGCCCCGTCCGTGACAACCACGTCGTTATTTAGAAGGACAACATACTCACCCTTGGATTCACCTATCCCTTGATTTGCGGCAACAGGGTAGCCCTTGTTTTCTTCATTTCGAATGACTCGCACTTCATTAAACCCTGAGAAAGGGGGTTTGAACGGAGGATCGGAACCGTTGTCAACCACAATGATTTCGTACTCTTCAGTGGTTTCCATCACCATCTGGATGCAGTCTTGGCTCATTTCATGCTGATTCCACACGGGGATGATGATCGAGATCAACCCAGGGACTGTTCCGACACGAGGGTTACTGACCATCTTCAGGTACTGACTCACGACCTTCGTTGCCTCATGGCGTTCATTAACGTATCCGTAAAGGCTGGCGCCATCATCATGGTTGTACTTGGCGATCTCACCCTCAACCCATTCCCGGGTAATCGGGATCTTGTATCGTCTGCCTGAGAAGTTGCACTTGGAAATTTCGATGATGTTGTCAAGATCGACGTACCCGTCTCCGATGGCGCCCATGTAGTCCCGATTGTCCGCAACGATAACGGGTCGGGCATACGACATCGACTCCAGGGCCCCACGGCCAAGGGTGATGCAAAGATCAGCCCACTTGATCTGCTCTTCAATCGGTATGCTCATGTCGCTGTATCGTAACTCGTATGTCTCAGCCAGGAACGCAAACGGACACGGTTCGTTCTCATGGCGACGTATAACGAGTATGTTTTCCAAATCGGGTTTCGGCCCCACAACCTCAACTGGTATCTGGATGGGCTGGGGAACCACTTCACTGAATATTCCGTTCTCAAGGTTCCTGGCCTTCGTTTCTTCGCTCACCGATATATACTTCTGGGCCCCGGGGTACAGGTTCTCACTCGCGACAATGCCGTGCGAGATTACAATCTTGGGAGCAGGGTTGCTTTCAATGCGATGCAGCAGATGGCTACAGATAATTAGATCGAACTCCTCCTCAACGTGCGCTTCCGGATCGGTTGATAGGACAACCTCATACCCCATCTCAATTAACGTATCGGCAACCGTGTTCATGAACCTGGCCGACCCACCCTCCCGATTATCAATATGATATGTCAATACTAGAACTTTCATTTTATCACTCTCCCGGTGATGAAATAAATCGTTTACCCAGTCTGTTGCCAACTTCCTTCGAAGTCTTCCCTGCCATACAATCCTGGCAGATTTCAAGACTGGTGCGTTTAGCCAATTCACCAAACTTTAACTGATTCATTCTGGCAACATCCAAATGCTCCCACGTTCCGACAACGGCCTCGTGGCGCCAATCCTGGCAACACAACAACACATTTCCATTTGCGGCAATGGGCATGGTGGCCATCGGCACGATACAAGGGGGATCTGCCAGCCGTTTCCGCCCCTTGTTCTGTTTGACCGGCCGACAGTTCCCCGCCCGGGATGTTGCATCCCTCAACACCTTGGCAGGGGAAACCCCCACCACATCAAACGATGTAAAATCAAAATCCTTGATAATGCCGTTGGTGTTCGCTTCAATCATCGAGTACGGAAGCTGCTTTTTGGCATAAGCTGCGAGCTTCGGTAAACGACTGTCCATCGTTGGCTCGTAATGCAGCAGATACCCAATCCGCCCTTTGTATCCAACACCACGTAACCAGTCGATTATGGAATTATGCTTGACAATGCTCATCCTCTCCACGGGCTTGCCCTCATAGACATCATCAAACGGGCAGTACCCGCAGTGACCGTTGCAGGCAGTCATGGTCTGAAGATAAACAATTTGAGGTAACGATGTCATTTAATCCAAGCTCGTATAGATTTCAAACGATGCGTGTATCGCCCAAATCTCTTCAGTGCCGTCTGGCGTCACCCAGTCTTCTACCTGGGCGCCTGTGGTACTCAAAAGCCGCATCCAAACCAATGTGGATCCAACAATAGTCAAACTGCACTCATCATACAATGCTTTGAGATAGTTGTACATCGTTTCAATTTCGGTGCTGCTCGACTTTGTTGAGAACAGGGAAAACTGAAGTTCGTAATTCTCGTATCTTTCTGAAAATGTGCGTTCCGGCACGTCCGTTATGACCATGTACGCTGCATTTGGATATTCGGTTCCTGTGGGAACCCGGGACTTAAACAACCTGCTCCCGATATACGACATAAAGTCGGATGATGCAGCCTTCCCATAGATTGCTGTGGTCAAATTCTTCACTTTGTAACTTCCTTACACATGATGTCGAGGTACTCATGCTTCATGTTGGGATCGATTGGCGGGCCCACAATGGCGAAGTACGAGTCCCCAAACTTAATTCTCCAACTTGACCGCAGGACTCGCAGATACCGTATCCGGATGCGATGGGTGATAACGCCCACGTTCTGCATATCGCCGCGGACGATGTCCTTGGCGGACAATGGCCATATGGCTGCGTACACGTTCGATGTGACGGTGGTCCACGACGTGGTGAACCCACCCATGCCGTCTCCGGCTTTGGTTTCGGCTTGTATGTCTATGAACTTATTTAAATCACCTGTTCGCATTATCGAAATCATCCCAAAGCATTTGATTGCGGAGAAGATCCATGACGGTCTTGTTCGGTTGGTAATTGGATCCCGCTATTCCGTAAGTTTGCCCCTCGCGATTTTCCCACATATCACCGACCATGAGGAGAATGGACGCTTTAATCTTGCTCGGAACGTCCGCTGACGTTGTCCAGCCCGCCACGAATCGCACCTTAATGGGTTTGGATGGGTAAAGGGTGCCTGACGGCCAGGTTTCGCTGTACGGCAGCACTACGGCCCCACAGTACATCCCGTTGGTTTCAACGAGGTAATCCGTGGTGACCGTCAAGGTCGTCTCAGTTGCGTCCGTGTCCGTCCAGTACACCCCCGTAACACTCTGGAGGTTGCCCAGCGGCAGGAGGATGCGGTCAGAACCTGGCCATCCCGTAAGGTAGTAATCCCACGTTTGTGTAATGAGTGCCCTTTTAAGGATGGCCTCGGCCTGCTCCCGGGCGGCTTGGATGTACTCCGTTAGGAGATCGTCATCTGCCCGTGTTGAGGAATTGACAAGGATGCTGGTGCCGAACTCACAGGCATCGACGAGAACCTTCGATGCAGTTCGAACGTATTGCTTCACACCAGTGTATTGCAGCTTGTAATCGGCATTATCGTTTGCGGCCGTAACCTGTGTAAACGCTCCACCAGTCCAGTCGGTGTACGTGATGTTATCGTCCGACTCTTGAATCTTGGTGTCAGCCGTGGCGCCAGCAGCGTTCGTCCCTGCATGAAGCAGCACTTCCGCCTCGGACCCCAACACGTCGACCCCGGTCCCGAGGTGAGTGTAGGCAACGACAACAGCATGGGAAGCAAACGACAGGCTCTGAGTAAGCTCAATATTGCCATCTAGTGTTTCGGAGTCCAGGCGGAGATGTCGCTTCGCCTCGGCGAGGGATATCGGCTCTGATGTCGGTGCGGTAAGGATATCAAGTTGCATGGCGTAACCTTTAGTCCCGGTAAAAGTTCCAGGCAACCGCCCGGGAGATACGGCGTTTCGGTTTTACCCTAGCCTGGAACATTTCATCTATCTTGTCTCCACATACCCGCTCGCCGTGACACGGAAATATAATAGCTGGCTGAAATCGTCCTCAATGTAATAGACTATCCTATCCAGGTTTTCGGATTTCAGAGTCACAATCATTCCTTCGGGTAAGTTCTGTGTTACGGTTATCAACGTGTTGGTTCCGTCAGAGATATGGTTCGTGATTGTTGCCCCATGCAGCGACAGCATATCCATCAAGTTCGTGAACCGCTTTCTTGACACAGGATTGGCCTTATTTTCTCGGTACTGTTCACGAACAAACCCGACAGTCGGCGTCATGCCAAGGATCTGGTCATATGACAGGTGAGGCATAGTTGAGTCGGCGTTATCAGCACTGTAAGCATCCACGAAGGTCGTTTGGAAACTCTTTATGTGAAACCAGGTGCCGGGGTCAGGTTCAATCTCAAAATCTATCGGTGTCCCGGAT
>Ga0233437_1005949_pt1 | contig 12828 bp, 9 predicted proteins | sample SI_122_August201_FD_182714 | JGI IMG/M metagenome (GOLD analysis project Ga0233437, IMG submission 182714) | Seawater microbial communities from Saanich Inlet, British Columbia, Canada - SI_122_August2016_200_MG | ecosystem: Environmental > Aquatic > Marine > Inlet | place: Canada: British... | reverse complement strand
TCCTCCCGTGTTTTTTCTGAAGCCTTATAATTATCAATAATTGGAGGTAAGATCTCGGTGTTAATTATTGTTTTTCCGTATTTAAAAATTATCTTAGACAAATCCTCAAATATCAAATTCGAGAAATCTTCTGAATAAACAAAAAAGTCAACTTTTGGATTAGTAAAAATCTGTTTAGCTTTTTCTTTATTAGATCCAAAATAGATAACTAAATTTTTCCCTTTAGTTTTCTCAAACTCAGTAATTAAGCTTGAATTAAATCCTTCAAACCAGAGTCCAATATTTAATCCTTCTTTTAAATTTGACTCTGAGAAGTTAGCATCAAAAAAGTGATTTTTTTTAATCTTTTTAATTTCTTCATATCCTCCTTTAGGAAAGTCTTGAAAAAATTTAGGCATTATTAAGTTAATCGTATCAGTTTTTATCTTTAAAAAGTTATTTTTTTGTTTAAATAAAGTTTGTTCTTTCTCTCCTAAAATAATATTTTCACCAAATTTATAAGCTGAATTTGGTAGAGAAAAAGCATTCTTAGTAAAAATATCTTTAGAAAATGAATCAATATAAATGACATAATCTGCATTAGCTGCAGAATCTATTAATCTATCTTTTTTTGTCTCAATAATTATTTTCTTTCCATTAACTTTTGGAATTTCATTAAATCGAACTAACAGATAAATATCTGCTTCGCTTATTTTTTGATTCTTATTTAAATCGATTGTTTCAAATGACTTAGAAAGCTCAATTACTTTCTCTAGGTTCTCTACATCTCCTTCAACTTTCGGTATTATTAATTTTACGTTTCCTTGAAATAAGTTTGGTAATATTTCCGGATTAACAAAACTTCCTATCTTTGAATCTTTTCCAGAAATGATAACACATTTCTTTGTTTTAATCTCAAATTCTTCATAATATAAATGTTGAAACTCTTTAGAATATCTATTTTTTTTATAATAAAATTCTTTAGTCACCTCATCAAAAATAGTTTCTGGAAGGCCCTTTTCCCAATCAATCTGGTACAAGACTAGTCCTACATAAGCTTTATATGAGCTCTCTTTGACTTTATCTATTTGAGTTTCGATTAATACTTTTGTTTTGCATTGGGCCTTTTTTAAATAATCTAGTGAATCATTATTTTGGGCAAAGTTAAATGTTATTTGAACTTCTTCATCTAATCTTTTGTCGACAAAGTTAAGGTCAACAAATTTTACATCAAAAACTTGCTTTAAGCTTTCATAGACTCTAGAAACATATGAGTAGATGTCCGTAGGGAACTTGGTTAAATTATACAACTTGGGAACTACTAATGCAACTTTTTTTTTCTTTTTTTGAAGATCAATTCCATAAATTGGAGAAATCTTTTCTGTGTTTTCATCTAAATAAATAACTCTTTTATCTAAGCTTTTACCTAACTCTATTGCATTTGAATTTTTTAGCTTATTAAAAATAATTATATTTTTATTCTCAATTTCCTTTTTATTTAGGTTTAAATCAATAAACTCATATTTTTTATTTTGATATGAATGAAATTTACTTAGGCGTTTTGAAATTTCCGACTCCTCTTCATCAAAGAAAAGCTCCGGCATAATTACAGAATAATTTTTACTTTTGGGATTTGATACCTTTCCAATCAATTTGATTTTTCCCCAATTAAATTCATCAAGAGGAATTTTTTCATCAACTAAAAAAGATTTTTTTGTTCCAATTAAAATGTTTTTACAAAATGGATTAATTTCTTTTGCAACTTTAAACATATCAAGAACATTATCTATATTGTTTTTAGAACTAAAACCAATATTTATACTTGTTTCCTCATTAAACGAGTTTAAAATTTCCTTTTTATCTAATTTTGAATTCGGTTGATTTAAGTCTATGATCTCATTTACTCTTTTGATTAAGTCTTTTGGAATTAATGAGATCACATCATATATCTCTGAAGGAAATTGATCTTTTATAGAGAAGTATGGAATAAAGATATTAAACTTTTTAGACTTAGTTGTTATTTGTTTAGATTTATGTATTTGCTCAGCTTCACCATATAGCTTTGAATCTAATCTTCGAATAAAAATAGAGTCTCCTTTAGGATATTTATTTTCATGTTTTACAACAGGGATGTTTCCTAATTCTTCTTTCCAGAATTTTATAAAATCATCTTTTTCATTAATATTTTCAGGCATGGAAATAAATTGTAAAACAAAGGATATTTCTTTCTTCCTGACATTCCTTTTATTAATTAAATCCTTAACATTAGAAATAACTTTATCAAAATCACCTTTTCTCCGAATTTTATCATATACTTTTTTAGAAAATGCATCTAAAGAAATCACTATTCTTTCAATTAACTCATTAGCTAATATTGAATTTATTACTTTCTCATTTAAGAAAGTTCCATTAGTATGAATTTCAAACTTAATATTTTTTAAATTCTCACTACAATAATCCATCATTTCAGCAAAATGAGGGTTGAGTGTTGGTTCTCCTAGCCAAAAAGGAACAATACTCCCTGCTTTAAACTTTGTTTTTTTTAAATCATCAATTATCTTCTTAAAAAGTTCCAAAGAAATGTGCTTCCTATTTTCTTTTTTAATCTTACCAGTATCACACATAATACAATCTAAATTACAATGATTTGTAAATTCAAGAGTTATATAACCTCCATTATTATTTAAATCCCAAAATTTCATAAATCCCCCAGAATAATTAAGAAAAAGGTGTTTATATAATTATGCTATTTTCCTATAAACTTTAGTATTTGAAAATTCTTTAATTATTTCAAAATTTCCGCTTTGAATTAAATATCGGGTGCCATCAGTTAAATAAAATATTTGATATATTATTATTGTTCCTATCTCCATCTCTTTTAATTCAGCTTCTGAGACTGTATAAAAATATTTGAACTTAGAGTTCCTATCATAGCAATCAAGATTCCTATGTAAAGCAATTGTATTTACACTATACCAGATTTCTTTTTCAAAGAGGTTTTCTTCCTCTAACCAAGTATTAATCTCTTTTCCTAAATCATAATCATGATCAATATTTTTACTTGAAGTTTCCATAATTAGAAGTAATGGGGACCCAACTATTAAAGTCAGTAGGAATATTCTTTTGAATAACTTTTTCGGAATAAATAAATAAGTTAAAAAGATCACAATGAAAATATAAAAAGGCCAATATACTTTAATACTTGCAACTGATATTATTGATAAAAACAAGAATAACGAAGATAAGATTATTACCCATCTCTTGTTTTGTTTCTCTAGTCCAATTAAGGTTAATAACACAAAGAATGGAGTTAAGAAAATAAAATACCTAACTGTTGCTCCAGCATTAATAAATTGAGTAATTCTAAAAAACATTAGTGTTATTATTGATAATCCTATTATTGCAACCATTATAAACTTCGGATTTTTTAAATCCCACTTTTGGCTTAAAATAGAACTTGCACCTAAAATGGAGCCAAAAAAGATTATTGGATTGACTAATATTATTAATTTTACAATATAAACTAATAATCTATTAAACAAAAGCTGTGAAGTTATTCGTAGAGCATAAGATATTGATCCATCTGATTTTTCAATATATACTTTAATCATTCTAGGTAATAACATTTCTTTCCAATATGAAACATAGCTTTGGCCCAATTCCCATTTATAGGAAGGGGCAAAAATTTTATTTAAAACCTTCAAGAGAATTAAAGGTAATGCAGGCAAGAATATTGCTAACCATTTTTTAAGAAGAATAAAAACTAAAATAAATATAACAATTACAATTAAGGCCTCATCTCTTGAAAGTAATGCTAGGCCTAAAATTAAACTTGAAAGCTTATATTTCTTAATAATAAATAAATAAAAACTAAGTATTACAAAAAAGCCTAATAAAACATCAGTAAGACCAGAATACATGCCCCAGAATAAATAAGGTGATAATAAGGTTAAAAAAAAACCAAGTTTTTGTTTTTTTAACTTCATCTCTTTTGCTGTAGAGTAAGTTATTATTGCAGTTAAGAATCCAAGAATAACATTAAATAATTTTAATCCAAAATACTTTAAAAAAAAAGTAAAAGGAAAACTTAATGTAATAAACAATGGCCTTCCCCAACTATCAAAAAATAATCTTGGTTCTTTAGATGCATGTAAAGATTGAAAATAGTGTGAATATGAATCTAATCCCCCTAAGTTGAACTTTATTATCGGAATTAATGATAATAGAAATAGGAAGCTGCAAATAAAAAAAGTTAATTCTTTTTTATTCAAGGTAATCTCCTTTAATTTCTATTTTTGAAAGTTCTTTTAAGGAAAAACTATTTTTTAAGATTTTAATAACTTCTTCAACTATTTTTACATTTACTCTTTGGTTTTCATCACATCTGTAATTACTTTCCTCAAATAGAGCTGGGCAAGGAACTTGTATACATTTATCTTTTAAAAAACAATCACAATCTTTTTCTTTATACTTTTCATAGAGGATTGCTTTATATAAAAGCAATTTCTTTCTTCCTTTCTCAATTTCTTCAAAAGAATCTTCACAAAAATTACCAATCTTTCTTTTTTTAACTATATAATATTGAGAACAAGGCCAGAGATCACCATTTGGTTTGAGGTTAAATGAAGTATAACCAATTCCACATTGTTGAGGTTGTCTTAAGTTATTAATATGTGTTAATGCCCCTGAAATTAAATTTAAATTAATGTTTATCCCTTCATTATATTTCTCAATCCAGAAATTTGTAAGCCTTTTAACTTCTTCAAAAACCCAACCAGAATTCTCAAATGTTGATAAAGGGGAAGCAGGCCTTAAATTAATTTTCCATTTGGAAGGATTAATTTCAAGAAGCAATTTTACAAACTCAACAAAGTTTCTTTCTTCATGATTTGGATTAAAAGTATAAATAACCTGAATTTGATCTTTATATTTAACTAATTCTTTTAAATTCTCAATAACTAATTCAAAAGAATTTCCTTCTTTTAAGACTCTTGTTTTATTATGAGTTGATTTTGTTCCATCTAAACTAGTATGGACCATAACCTTAGGATCTATTATTATATCCTTAATTTCATTAAAAGGAAAAGATAAGTTTGAGGATACTTCAATTTTTAATTCAGGATATTTTTCTTTAACAAGATTAATTAAATCTCGTAGAATCTCTTTATATAATAAAGGTTCTCCCCCGATAAAACAAATCTTTTCTTCTGATGTTAATAAGTTATTTTGTTTTAAAAATTTAAGAAATTTTTTTAAAATGTTTAAAGAAATTACTCCTTTATTCTGGGTGATATAACAATGTTTACAGCTTAGATTACATTCTTCGGTAATATCAATAAAAATCATTCTTGAACTATTATTAGGTTAAACTCTTTTAGATTTTTAATAAAATTATTAAATCCTTCTTCTGCAATCTTTTTTTCCACTTCATATTCTTCAGTTATTGCATTAATAATTTCATTTTTTTCTTGTAATCCACTTATTATTGTTTTCAGAATAAAAACACCTGTACCATTAATTTCAAAAATCTTTTCTGTTTTTTCATTAAATAAAAACCCCTCCTCTTTAATATGTTCAAACATAATATTCTCAGAGAGTTTTACTTTCATATTTTAATTATAATTTCACTTCTTTTTAAAACTTTTGAATATCAAAAAGTTTAAATATTACTTACTTACTTACTTACTTTATAAGTAATATGAAAAAAATTTACATAAAACAAGCACTAACTTGCACTAAAATTGAAATTAAGCAAGTTAAAGCAGGATGTGAAATGGTTTCATTATTATGTGTTGAAGCCGTGTCGGCATCATAATCAATAAGGAAAAGGGGATTTTTTGTTGCCCTAATTTGTGAATAAGATGAAAAAATTATATGAAATTCCAAATATTGAAGTATCTGAGATTAGTTTAATAGAAATTAAGGCTAGTTGTGGATCTGTAATCTGTTCTGGAAACGTCTCAACAATGTAAAAATCTCTTCTTGCATAATGTTAAGATTTCTAGATAGTAATTCTATTCCAGAATTTTTTTAAGTTCTTCTAGTTTTTCTTCAGCAAAAACATTATGCTCTAAAGTTTTAATTTCATTTTCTACCAGGAATTCATGAATTAATGGCTTTTTTTCTTCATATCTAAAAGTATTATTATTTAATTCGTAGATCAGCCTTTCAATGTCTCCATTATAATTAGAGATTTCATTTTTTTCAGAAGGTTTTAAGACAAATACTTTATCTAATTGTAAAAAATGGTTATTACAAAAATATCTATTACTGAACTTTAATGATGGTGAGACCCACCATTCATCTTTAATTTTATGAATATAAACACAATCTTCATGAAGGATGTTTTGACCATCATTTAATGCCCTGGCAACTGTTGATTTCCCAGAAACTCCTTCTGCTGCACAAACAATTGCCTTATCATTAATTTTTATGGCCATAGCATGTATCATAAATGATTGGGATAACATTGCAAATTCCAAAGAAACTTGAAATGTTTTTGAGAAAACTAAGTTTAACCTTTTGTTTTCGCCAGGATCAATTTCAAATAAAATAATCTCTCCTTCTTTTTTGAGAGCAAACTCTTTTTTATCATTAAATATTACTTTTATATTGATATTTTTTTCTTTCTTATAATTTAATTGAAATTGTTTATGATAATCTCTAATCTTAAAATCTTTATTTGACGTGATTGAGTATGAAACAGGACCACATTGTAAAATAAATTCCTTCATTTGGCAATCCACCTTTTAAATGTTTTAAATTTATACTTAAATGGATTAACTATCATATCATTTATTCCAATATAATAATGAAAATTAAATTTTAATTTTAAGCTTCTAAGAGTTAAATATAACCATTTTGGAAACGTTTTATTTTTAACTTTAATTTTAGGAATTCTCATGTAAATCATTTTCTTTTTATATTTCAAATAATCTCTTAATAAAAATAATAAATGATCCATCTTATACCTGTAAGCTAGTTTAATTAATAAGTTCCAGTCTAATTTTTTATTTTTTAAGATATAGTTTATTGCAAAAAGGTTTTTATTATTCCCTTGTCTTGCAAGATAATCCCCATGAAACAGTTGCAATACATAAATCAAAAAGTTATCTTCATCACTTGGAACAAAGTAATTATAATCTTCAAATTTCTTTAAAACTTTTCTCTCAATTAATTCATTAGTTGGTGGATTGTAATGACTATACTTTTTTGTGATTCTAAAATGTAATTCAATAAATATATTTTTTTCAAAATGTAATAACTCTAAGTGATGTGTATATTTAATTGCATATTTTACTGAGTGATTAGTCTTATCAATTTCAAAACCTTCCTTTTCTAAAATTTGGACTGCTTTTCTTAAGTTCTCTTTTTTAATCAAGACATCAATATCAGCAAATGTCCGATTAACCCTAAACTCTTTTTCGTTAATATAAGATAGGCCTTTGATAAATAAAATTTCTAAGTTCTCTTTAGAAAATAGCTTTGCAATATACCTCATATTCTTTCGAAATCTAAAACTTCTTGCAATTATCTCTCTTTGTTTCATATTTTCTTAAAATTTGAATATAATTTTAATTCTTCATCTGAAATTGTTGGAAAATAATATCCAATACATTGTTCACATTTTTTGAAATCATCCTTTCCTATTAATTCTCCAAATTTTCCAAGGATATGCTTTTCTCTAAATTCATCCATTTCATCTCCATACCAGATTTCATTAAATGATTTTTCCTTTAGATTTCCCATTGAGTAAAAATAAATATCATCAAAACAGCAAACAGTTACTTCACCATCCCATCTAATAACAGGATTTTTAAAAGGAGAAGAACAAGCTTTTCTTTTTTTATTCTCAAACCAATATCCTTCTTTTCCCCCTTCTTTTTCTTTACTTCTAATACTTAAAGTTTGAGATCTTCTTGAGAATAAATTATACTTTTCTATAATTTCATCATAAATCTTATTTGATTCTTCTTGTTTTTTAATGTCATGAAGCTCAATTCTTTTTAAGTAAATATTATCATTAGAAATTATTTTATTTTCTTTGTAAAACTTTTCCCACTCTTCAACAAATTCAAGTACTTCATCTTTATTTTCCTTCATTACAATTAATTGGAGATTAATTTGAGGAAAGATACTTTTTCTATTTAGTATAAAATTAGAAATATTTTTCTTAATTAAATCTAAATCTCCTTTCCTAATCTTCTGATGTGTTTCTGGCCTTGCTGCATCAATTGAGAAAGTTATCCATGGGAATTTATGACCAAATCTAAGAATTTGATTAATTCTTTTTTCATTTAATAATTCAGCATTAGTATGTAAGTTTACATGAGACTTTGAGTTAATAATTTTATCATAAGTAAAATCAATTATCTCATCAAATTGAGGGTGAAGCATTGATTCACCTAACCAGAACAATTCAAGGGACCACTCTTTAGACAAATCAATTTCATTCAATATTTTCTTATATAAATTTAAATCTATAAACCCTTTAGAAATACCATGCGGAGAATCTCTATTACAACACATTTTACAATTCAAATTACAATTGTCTGTAAGCTCAATTAAAATTCGTTTAAACTTTAAGTTTCTATCCCATTCCATGTTTTTATTAAAATTTAGAACTAAATGGTAATCTTTGGGCTCTAGTTTATATTTATTTATGTACTTAATTAGAATGTCATTTCTTTTTTTATTGATTTCTGGTGTAACAATATCATTATACCATTCTCCATTTTCATAAAATTTAATATTAAACTCATCTAAATGTTTTGAAACATAAGTCCCCTTACTTATTCCAAATCTCTCACTATAATATATTGCAAATATATTCTTATGGTTTTTATCAATAAATTCTAATGTTTCTTCAAAGTCTTTCTCCTCTTCAGTTGGATATCCGGGCATAATAAATATATTAGTTGCAATTCCTGCTTTTTTAGCATCTCTAAGGTTATTTTCGGCATCTTCAATTTTAATATTCTTTTTGATCTCATCTATTAATCTTTGAGATCCAGTTTCTAAGCCAAACTCAATATGTATACATCCAGATTTTCTTAATTTTTTAAAAAAACTTAAATCCATATCTTTGTGAAATCTTGCCATTCCACCCCAGAAATACTTCTTATCATTTTTTATCAACAAATCACAAAAATCACTTAACATTTTCAAGTTAGCATTAAAAAGTGAGTCAGCAAAGATAAACTCAATTGTATCATACTTCTCACTATAATCATTCATTTCTTTTAATACAACTTCAGGGGATTTTTGACGATAAAATTTCCAAAAGGCTTTCTCAGAACAATATGTACATTGCCCAATACAACCACGACTTGCCATAATTGGCAAATGAACTGCTTTACTATCATCTTTATTTGGCGAATACTCTTTAATCTCAAAATCAGAGAAATCTGGGGCAGGAATTAAATCCAAATTCTTAATTAATGGCCTCTCTTCATTATGAATAATCTCGCCATTATTATAGATAATCCCTTTTATTTTTTTAAGCGGAATTTCTTTTGCAATTTCAAGAAAAGTTTCTTCACCTTCTCCCTTAATGAAAATATCAATTTCTTCTAAAAAAGAAAGATTAGTGATTGGTCCACCAAAAACAATTTTATTCTCATCATTTTTAATTAACTTAACTAACTCTAATGATGCAAATAATGTTGAATCAAAGATTGAAAAACCAACTAAAACTTTACTTAAAGAATTTTCTTTAAGCCATTTTTTATAAAACTCAATAAGAAGTGGCTTTACATTTTCATCAAAATTATTTTTGTCAGTAAAATTCTCATTAGTAAAGATTTCTTTATTTGCTTCATAATATTCATTATAGAATTTAATGTTTAAGTCATGACATTTGACTTTAAACCCATTTTTTTCTAGATAAGCCTTAAGGGCAGAAATACCTAATGGTGGCTGATATGTGACCCAAAAAGGGGCCAGAACTAAATTTATTTCAAGCATTTAATTAAATCCTCTCTTTTAACATCTTTAAGATATTTAATTAAATCTTCTTTTGTAATGTTTGGTGAATCTAAATTTGCACAACGCATACAAACAGGATATTTTTCAAGCTTGCCTGTTATATGGGCAATTCTAATTCTATGTGCTTTTTCCGAGTCCCAAATTTCATCTAAAGTATTCTTTGAAATATTTCCAATAACTAACTCTTTATATGTATCTAAACAACAAACAGTAACGTCTCCATTTGATGCTATAAACTTATACTTAAAAGGCCCTGAGCACGGTTTTCTTTTCATTTTTTTATAAACTCATTAGATTCTAGTATTCTTCCTTTTGGAATTTCTTTTATTATTCCTAAATCATAAACTAATTTTTTGTGTAAATCTTCAGATTCTTTTAGCTTCGTAAAGTTCCAAGTATTTTCTCTCTTAAAGAAAATAGTATCCTTCTTCATCTCAGGAAACCAATCATAGTTAATTTGAAAGTCCATATTATTTTCAGATAATATTTTAGTAAATAGTTCTAAAAACTTCTTTCCCTCATGATAATTCTTTTCCATGACAATAAATTGAAAAATTAATTTTGGTGGAATTTGACTTCTATTTTTTATAAAGAATTCAATATTTCTCATAACCATATCAAAATTTCCACCAGGTCTTACTTTATCATAAACTTCAGATGATGCGGCATCAATTGAAAAATGAATTGCTCCAATTTGATATTGATTTTTTAATAATAATCTAGAAATTTTTTCATTCATAAAACTAGCATTTGTATGAAAAATAATCGTATTAAATATTTCTCTTTTTTTATTCTCTTGAAATAAGTAATCAAAGATTTCATATGCTTTAGGATGAAAAAATGGTTCTCCTAACCCAAATGGCAGGAACTTTTTAAAGAATTTTTTCTCTCGTTTTAAATCATCAATAAACTTCTTCCATAATTCAAAACTCATAAAAGTTTTCTTATTATAATCAACTTTACTTTGAGTGCACATGGGGCATTTTAAATTACAATAACTACTAGTTTCAACTGCAAGAATTTGATCTTCAAAAGTTATCATTGCTACCCCAGTTTAATTAAATATGATCTTCTTTAAAAGGCTTTCTTAGAAATCAATCTTGCAAGATAATATTCTGGTAATGGCTTTATAAAACCAAGCTTAAGTCTAAGCCTTGCAATTGGTTGATATAGTTTAAATAATAAGTGCTCCTTCTTTGATATCTTAGATTTGGAAGAGCTATTATAAAATGGAATTAAGAATGCTAGATTTCTTAACCAAATCTGATCTTGCCTTGACATCCATCTTCTTCTCTTCTCAATTTCTCCAAGACTTAATTTCCCAAAACTTTCTAGGACTTTCCTTTTTTTATATCCATATTTTTTTGCCATTTCAAAAAGTTTAGTCCCCTCATATGGCATATAGATATTTAATAGAACATATGCACTTTTATCAAAGTCTAATATTTTTAAAAACTTCTTAGTATCATTCCAGATTTGTTGTTTATTTTGTAATGGAAAACCAGCCATAAAGTTATATTTCTTTGTTATCTTCCATGACTTAGCCTTTTTTATCAAATCAAAATTCATTTTAACTGTTTGGGCTTTATTAATTAATTTGAGAATGTCTTTATTAAAAGACTCAATACCAAACTCCAAGCTATGACATCCGCTTTTTTCAATCTTATTTTTTAATGAATCTGTTATTTTTAAGAAATTGCTAACACAAACTCCTTGTGCAGCCCACTTAATTTTAATTTTACTCTTAATTATTAAATCTAATAATTTTTCTAATCTTTCTAAGTTAAAGAATAAAGAATCATCTAAGAAGTAAAAGAAATCAAATCCCCTAAGATATAAATTTTTAATATCATTAAAAATTGTTTCACTGTTTCTCTGAAAAATTTTTATATTATTTATCACAGAATTTATACAATAACTACATTGATAAGGGCACCCTATTGAAGTTAATATAGATGTTGACTTCCATTTCTTAATATTAAATGGAGAATACTTTTTAGTTTTAATTAAATCAAAAGGAAATTTTACTTTATTAAAATCAAACTTTTTTTCTTTATATGGCAAATCTTGAATTTCACTTAACAATTTAGAAAAACTCATTGGGTCTCTTCCACTGACTATATAATCAATTAAGGGGTGATTAACTGTAACTTTAGGATATAAAGTAGGTTGAATACCTCCCCAAATAATTGGAATTTTATATTTTTCTTTAAGAAATTTTGAAACTTCTAATCCAAATTTAACTTGTGGTCCTGTCATTGAAGAAATTCCAAAAGCAATTGTATTAGAGTCTACACTCTCTTTTATTATTTCTTTCCAATTATTATCAACTCTTTGATCGATAATTACAAACTCATAATCTTTATTTAAGGCACCTGCAATAGTTAATAGCGAATATGGCATACTACCACTTAAGTTATCAAAAAATCCTGTTCTTGGATAAATAAGGATAATTTTTTTCATTTTCATTTTTCTTTTTCATTAAAATAATCAAGACATTTCTCATTATGAAGTTTATTTTCTCCAACACAAATGTCTTTGCCAGTTTTATTTTCATAAAACTCAAAAGATTTTTCAACAATTTTAAAACAAGATTGTTTGCCATCAATTGTTGCCATTTTAGAACAAAGATATATTGGGTAGGATTTCCCAAAATCTGAAGAAACACTTTGTTGGTAATATCTTAAAAAAAATCGGTATCCTGGTGTGTTTCCATTAACTACTAACATATGTGGAATGTCTTCTTCAGTAAATTCATTCCAGTTTGCACCAAAACAATTTTCATTACAATAGTTCATGGCCCATCTATGTTTTGTAAAAGGATATGAATTACTAAAATGTAAAATTGTTATCAATGAAAGT
>Ga0233437_1005946_pt1 | contig 12834 bp, 7 predicted proteins | sample SI_122_August201_FD_182714 | JGI IMG/M metagenome (GOLD analysis project Ga0233437, IMG submission 182714) | Seawater microbial communities from Saanich Inlet, British Columbia, Canada - SI_122_August2016_200_MG | ecosystem: Environmental > Aquatic > Marine > Inlet | place: Canada: British... | reverse complement strand
TGAGTGACGTATCTTTTGATGAGACGCGAACGATTTCACGTCCACCACTTAAGTTTACAGGTTTTAAAATCGCAGTTTTATGTTTCTTAATAAAATCAAAGATGATTTCTTTGTTTTGAGAAACAAGTGTGTCAGCAATATAATCTTTAAAGTGCATGGTGAGAATTTTTTCATTAGCCAGTTTAATCCCTGAAGGATTGTTTACCATAAAAGTTTTGCCGTGTAAGAACTCTAATATGGAGAGATGATCAAGATAGGCCAGATCAAAAGGAGGGTCTTTTCTTAAGAAAACAGCATCAACTTTTTCAAGATTGAGTGTTATCGTTTTGGTAACTTTATATGAAAAAATCCCTTTTTTATGTGTGATGCTGACTTGCTTGGCAATGGCTTTGACCGTGTCATTTTTGAGATAAAGATCTTTGAGTTCCACATGATAACAAATTCCTTTTCGTCTCTGAATTTCTTTCATGAAAAAGAATGTTGTTTCAGCTTTAGGGTCAAAACTCTCCAACGGATCAGCAATAAAGACTATATTATTCATGAGTATCGCATACTCTGATTGTGTAGAATGATCAATCGGGACATCGGGACATCGGGACATCGGGGTTATTTTTTAATGTCTTTTAAATTAAACACTTTCTTCTCATATTTGCCAGAACGGTTTTTAACAATAAGGGTAACTGATTGTGGTTTTTTTGTGGGTGGGAAGTAAAGCACGCCACCTAGCGTCATGCCTGGGGGTAGGCGTTTGATGTCATCTATTTTATTGTTTTCAAAACCTATGAATTTGTTTTGTTTGGCTCGCTGTTCAAGCCCTTTTGTTAAAAGAGCCACACCACCCATTGATAAAGCAGCCATACCCAAACCAAAAGCCGCATCGCCGCTACCACGAGAAGCCCCTAAAGCGCCAATGCCCAATGCGACGGCAAGGGCTGTCGGAAAAAGGGATGCTCCAGGTTTTTTACTCTCAATTTCACGAATTTCATTCATGGTGAGTAAACCCTGAGAATATTTTACCTTGTCATCTAGGTAGATTTCTTTGGGACGGAAGGAAACATAGCGATCAGTCGTATTAGTAAATCCTATTTCCACGGCTGTGTAGTGTTTTTTCTTTTTGTAACTATAAACCTTGGCTTCAATTTTGTTATTAATCGTTTGAATCTGAGAGCTGGCCTTGGCTTTTTTGGCTGCCAAAACAACGCATGGTTGGCTAATAAGAAAGCAACCTATTAATATTATTGATAAATATTTTTTCATGATTATCCTCTCCCTCTAAAGGTCTTTGATGATAAAGCTACTAACGTTTTGAAATTATAAATAGTTTGAAAAAAAAATGTATTATAGCGATTAGAGATGTCTAAAATGGATGATGAAAAAAGACAAGAATCCCCTAAAATATGTTTTTTACTCAGTGGTCACGAAACAGAAGAAATCCTCATGTATATTCTTGGATTATGCCAACAAATACAGGAAATGTATGAAGTCCATGTCATTATTCCCTCAAGTTTTGTTGAGGCTGGGTTGGAGTTTTTAGAAAAGATAGCTGCTTCAAAAATAAAATTGCATCATTTGAAGGTCAATCAAACGGCCAGTCGAGAAGGGATTAAGGACGTAAAAAAAATCATTAAGCAAGAGCGCCTTTTTGTGATTAATACTTATGATACTCAGGCGGCTCATTGTGTGTATTTTCTTAAGCGCTCCTTAAAGTGTATTAAGCATATTGCCACGGTTTATGATTATTATCCTCTGTATTACTCAAAGAAACTTAAAAAAATGTGGCGCTGTCATGTGATGAAAAAATCTGAACGCATGGTTTTTGTTTCTCATCATTCCTTAAATATGCTCAGTAAGTATTTGCCCATTACGAAAGCCTCAGTCATTTACCCTTTGTTTGAAAGAATGGAAAAACCTCTGTGTTCTTTGTTGCATGATGAGCAGAGTATTTTATTTGTTGGTCGCTTAGATAATACGAGTGGTTGTGTTGATTTGATTCGTGCTTTTCATTTGTTATGTCCTGGTCGCACACAGGCTAAGCTGTATATTGCCGGTTCAGGTCCCCAGCAAACAGAGCTCATGACCATGGTAAATTCTTTATCTATTAGTAATCGCGTAGAATTTTTGGGCTCTCGTATTGACTTGGACGATTATTTTCGCAAATCAACAGTTTTTGTTTTTCCAAGTCTAAAAGATCGTATGTCTTCTGTTCTCATTCAGGCCATGAATTATGCTAAACCCATTGTGGCGACTGACCTGACCATTCATCGAGAATGTCTCATTGATAATGATGCTGCCTTATTTGTTAAAACAAGAGATGTTTATAATTTGGCTATGAGTATAAAAAGAGTTTTAGATGACGATGAGCTCCAAGGAAGTTTGGGCGAAAATGCCCGTAGAAGTTTTGAAAAGCGATTTAATCAAAAGTATCTCTTGGAGAAGTATAATTCACTTTATAAAATGATTTGAGCGTCGCGCGTCGTACGTCGCAAGTCGCACGTTTATTTTAATCGTGAGACGTGAGACGTGAGACGTGAGACATTTTTGTTGATGTCCATTTTCAATCTACAATCCGACTACACTCCCTGTGGTGATCAGCCACGAGCCATTGCTGAACTCGTAGAGGCAGCACAAAAGGGTGTGCCCCATCAAACCTTACTGGGAGTGACTGGTTCAGGAAAGACATTTACTATGGCACATGTGATTCAGGCTTTGGATAAACCAGCTCTGATCATGGCACCAAATAAAACCCTAGCCGCTCAATTATACACAGAATTTAAAGCCTTTTTTCCTGACAATGCTGTTGAGTATTTTGTGAGTTATTATGATTACTATCAACCAGAAGCCTATTTACCGCGTAATGATTTGTATATTGAAAAAGATTCATCCATCAATGAAGACATAGATAAATTGCGCCATGCGGCGACGCACAGCTTGCTGACAAGAAAAGATGTTATCATCATTGCCAGTGTCTCTTGTATTTATGGTTTGGGGTCGCCTGAAGCCTATCAAGGCATGCTCATTGATATTGAAAAAGGCATGAATGTTAATCGTTCTGATATTATAAATAAGCTTGTTGAGATTCAGTATGAGCGAAGTGATTATGATTTTCATCGTGGCACCTTTCGTTCTCGAGGTGATGTGCTCGATATTTTTCCTTCGTATGAAGAAGATAAAGCCATACGCATGGAATTTTTTGATGATGAAATAGAGCAGATATCTTTCGTAGATCCCATTAGAGGGCAGGTTCTAGAGCGGATTGATCGTGTCGCCATTTATCCTGGATCGCATTATGTTTTACCGGAAGAAAAACGTGAATTAGCCCTTCATAGTATTCGTCAAGAGCTTGAGCAGCAAAGTACGTTGTTTGAAAAACAAGGCAAGCTTTTAGAAAAACAGCGTATTGAACAGCGTACCCGTTATGATTTAGAGATGATCGAAGAGATTGGTTTTTGCAAAGGCATTGAAAATTATTCACGTCATTTTGATAGTCGTCAACCAGGTGATCCACCGCCAACACTCTTGCAATATTTTCCCAAGGATTTTCTGTTGTTCATTGACGAATCGCATATTTCTGTTCCTCAAATTGGCGGCATGTACAATGGTGACCGTGCTCGTAAGGAAACGCTTGTCAATTATGGTTTTCGCCTACCGAGTGCTTTAGACAACCGTCCTCTTAAGTTTCCTGAATTTGAAGAAATGATTGCTCAAGCAATCTATGTTTCCGCAACGCCAAATGATTACGAGTTAGATAAATCTCAAGGTATTATTGTGGAGCAAGTTATTCGGCCAACAGGTTTGATAGATCCTTTAGTAACCATAAAACCTGTTACACATCAGGTTGATGACTTGTTGGAAGAAATTCAAAAAGTTGTCGCGCAAAAAGAGCGGATTCTTGTGACAACACTGACTAAGCGGATGTCAGAAAATTTAGCTAAGTATTTTTCTGAAATGGGCATACGAACGCGTTATTTACACTCTGACATTGATGCGATTGAACGGTTTCAAATACTGCGAGATTTACGTTTAGGTGAGTTTGATGTTTTAATTGGCATTAATCTACTCAGGGAAGGCCTCGATCTGCCAGAAGTTTCTCTCGTTGCCATTCTAGATGGCGATAAAGAGGGCTTTCTTCGCTCTGAGCGATCTTTAATCCAAACATTTGGTCGTGCTGCTCGTAATGTGAATGGACGTGTTGTTGTTTATGCTGATAAAAGAACAGGTTCTTTAGATAGGGCTATCAATGAAACAGTAAGGCGACGAAAAATACAGAAAGCTTATAATAAAGAGCATGACATTACACCTAGGACTATCATAAAAGCTATTCGAGAAGGTATTCCTAGAGAAGTGAATGCTGACTATCTCGATGTGAAAGATAAATTAGATGTGCCAGAGAGTATTCCTGTGAGAAATATCCCCAAAATGTTAATTAAATTGCGTAAGGAAATGGCTCTATGTGCGAAGAATTTAGAATATGAAAAAGCCGCACAAATTAGAGATGAGATTAAAAGATTAAGAGAAGCTGAATTAACGTTTGGGGGGTAGGGGATTTTTGGACCGATGGACCTAAGGACCGATGGGCCTATGAGGGGAGCTACGCTAGACGATAGCACGTGCGACGCGAGACGTGCGACGTGAGACCCCGCAAACGGGGCAGGCGCTAGCACGATTGCACGATTGCACGATAGCGCACGGGCTTAGAAAAATATTTGGAGTAAATATGACAGTTACTAAAAAAAATGAATCAGAAAAACTCGTTAAAGGACGTGATCTTATTATTAAGAGTTTAGAAGACGAGGGTGTGGAACATATTTTTGGGTATCCAGGTGGTTCTTCTATGGATATTCACCAATCCCTAAATGCTTCAAAACAGATTCGTCTTGTTTTACCTCGCCATGAACAAGGGGCTTCTTTTGCTGCCTCTGGTTATGCGCGTGCCACAGGAAAGATAGGTGTTTGTCTCGCCACCTCAGGTCCTGGAGCGACTAATTTGATTACAGGTATTATGGATGCTAAAATGGATTCCATACCCATGGTGGCATTAACAGGGCAGGTACCTACTCATGCTATTGGTATGGATGCCTTTCAAGAAGTTGATATTTTTGGTGCCACACTCCCTTGTGTGAAGCATAGCTACTTGGTCAAAAATACAGAAGACATCCCTGCGATCATTCATGAAGCTTTTCAGATTGCCAATAGTGGGCGTAAAGGACCTGTGTTAATTGATTTTCCTAAAGACATACAACAACGAGAAGTTAATCCTTCAGCCTGCAAAATGTTTAATCGAAAAGGTTTTCAAACGCGTTTAGAACCAGCCAAAAGCCAGGTGCGCAAAGCGATTAAACTTATTCAAGAAGCCAAGAGGCCCATCATTTATGCGGGCGGTGGGTTGCGTTCTTTAGAGTCGAGTCAGGAATTGAAACAATTTATTGAGAAAACAGGTATTCCTGTAACCACAACATTAAGTGGTATTGGTTGTTTTCCTGAAGACCATAAATTATCTTTACACATGTTGGGCATGCATGGAGCCATCTATGCCAACATGGCTATTAATCGTGCTGATCTTGTTTTAGCACTTGGTGTTCGCTTTGATGATTGTGTTATTAGAGATATTGGTGAATTTTGTCGTGATGCCCATATCATCCATGTTGATGTTGATGCCTCTGAGATCAATAAAATAAAAATCGTACATGTACCCATTCAAGGAGATGCGGCACTTACCTTAAAAGCATTTACAAATGAAATAAAGGAAGAGCTACAAATTAAACCATGGGTTTCTGAAGTCATGAAGTGGAAGGAAGAATTTGCCTTTTCCTATACAGCATTAACCGATGTGATTGTGCCACAACGTGTGATCGAAAAACTAAAAAAGTTTGCTCCTAAAGACTCTATTATTAGCGTTGGTGTGGGACAACACCAAATGTGGACGGCTCAATACTTTCGTTTCCAAAATCCGCGTTCTTTTATTTGTTCCTCCGGTTTTGGGGCTATGGGCTTTGGCTTGCCAGCTGCGATGGGTGCTCAGATGGCTTTTCCAGATCGTACTGTTATTGACATTGATGGCGATGGAAGTTTTTTAATGAATATTCAAGAGTTGCAAACATTAAAAACAGAGAAGATTCCAGTCAAATGCGTGGTGCTCAATAATAATCACCTCGGTATGGCGGCTCAATGGGAAGATGATGTCTGTCAAAAATCTCGTGAGCACACCTATCTGGGAGAAGCCAATTTTGCAGAAATTGCTGATGCATTTGGTTTGAAGGGAGAAAAAATATCTCGTTCAGAAGAAGTTGAACCAGCGTTAAAAAGAATGCTAGCTCATAAGGGTCCATATGTTTTGGATGTTCATTACCCATACAATGATGCTAAGCATGGTCATATTACGCCCATGATTCCTAAAGGGAAAACCTACTTAGATACGATTATGCCAGATGGTAGGATTTTAAGAGATTACCTTGTTGAGAAGGGGGAACTTTGATTGGTCTCTAGTCTCTAGTCTCTAGTCTCTAGTTGTTTTGACTTACTAGCGACAAGAGACAAGCGACTTGCGACACTTTTTATATCTTCTAATATGCTTAAGAACAAAGGTAGGAAGAAAATAGTGATGATCGCACCTGAGACTATGCCGTAATTTAAGGCTAAGGCCATGGGTTTGATGAAGGGATCAACACCACCAATGCCATAGGCAGCAGGAATAATGCCAAAGAAGGTTGTTAGAGTGGTGAGAATAATCGCACGCAAACGAATCGTGGCTGCTTGAATAATGGCTTCTTTTCTGTTGATGTTTTGTTTGACGAGTTTATTCATGTAATCAATCATCAAAATACCACTATCGACAACAACACCTGTCATACCGATAATTCCCATTAGGCACATAAAACTTAAGGCTTCATTGTGTAAGTAAAAGGCCATGACAATGCCAATGATACAGAAAGGGATAGAGATCATGATGATAAAAGGCTGTGCAATGGAGCGAAGCATGGCAATGAGGATGAATAGGATAAGAGCGGCTGCTAAATAAAGGGCATTAAACATGTTATTGAGAGAATCTTGGGTTTCTTGAACCTCACCACCAAAGAGGATAGTGTAGCCTGAATATTCTTGTTCTGTTTTATTGATCAGCGGTTTGATGATATTGCTCACCTCAAGAGGAGAGATCATGTTTTCATTAATATTGGCTGTGATGTTAATGGTGCGTGTTGAATCAAAGTGTCTGATTGATAACAAGCCTTTGTGTTTTTCAAAAGTTGCTACCTGGTCAATCTTGATGAGATTACCTTTGTTATTTGGGATGACCAGTGAGGTGAGCGCTTTGTGATCATGGCGTAACTCAATGGGAAATTTAACAACAACATCAATTTCTTCTTCCGATGTTTTGATTTTAGTGGCTACATGACCATCAAAAGCATGACGGATGGTTTTGGCAATATCTTCAACTGTGAGTCCTGTTTGTGCTGCTTTTATTGGGTCGACAATTATGCGGTATTCATCTTTATCAAGTTCGTAGTCATCTTGTACGTCATTGACACCTTCAAGATTTTCTAACGCCGTAATGAACTCTTGTGTGATTTTATTAGATACAAGCAGATTTTCGCCACGTATTCTGATTTGAATAGGTTTTCCTACAGGTGGGCCCATGCGGATATTTTCAAAATCCATGAGTGAGAAACCTTCAAGTTTCGTGCTTTCCTGGCGCAAGTGATCAGTGATTTCTTGCGTTTTTCGGGTGCGGTCTGCTTCAGGAGTGAGGTAAATGATAATTTGACCAACATGAGTGAGGACACGCGACATGGGATCGTGGTTATTGCGCTGTATGATGCCCACATTCGTGGTGTAGTGTTTGAGTTCCGTTTCATCGAGTTTTTCAATGATTTCTTCAACACGATTTATTTTTTCTGACATGATGCTCAGGCTGTCACCCTGAAAACCTTCAAGTTTAACATGCAGAGTTTCAATGCCTTTTGAAGGAAAAAGAATAAAGCGCATGTTGGTTTTGGCAAAAAATACACAACCCACAAAGGCCGCGATGAGGAGAATAACTAAGGGATAGCGCCACCTAATGAGGTGTCTTAATATATTCTGATAATGTTTTTTCCACCAATTAAAGCGATCGTGACGTTTATCTTGCCGTTTTTTGGGTGCCAGCATACCAGAATTAAAATGGTGAATGTGTGAGGGTAGAATAATCATGGCCTGAAATAAAGAGGCACATAAAGCTACTGTAACAACCATGGGAATGTGTGTGAGGAACTTGCCCATGATGCCGCCCATGATCATGAGTGGGGTAAAGGCAGCAATGGTTGTGAGGACGGTGGCGATGAGGGGCCAAGCCACTTCAGCAACACCATTAACGGTAGCTATAGCAGGAGGCTCCCCTTTTTCTAAATGCCGAAAAATATTTTCCGATATGACAATGTCTTCATCAACAAGCATGCCCAAAACCATGATGAGTCCAAACATAGCAATGAGGTTAAAGGTGATACCGAGAATGCTCATGGAAATGAATGTGAGGAAGATGGCTGTAGGGATCCCTATAAAGGCGGCAATAGCTGTGCGCACAGATAAAAACAGAAACAGCAAGATCATAACCATGCTCATGCCTATGAGTCCGTTGTTGATAAGAACGTTTTGGCGTCTTTTGATAAAAAAGGAAAAGTCATTCACATAGGTTATTTCAAGGTTTTTGTTTGCTGTAGTGAGAAATATGGCGCCGATATCTTTAATTTTATCGACCACATCAATGGCATCGCCGTCTTCTTTTTTAACAATGACAAGATTAATAGACCGTGTTCCTTGTGTTCGATTGATAATGATTTCTTCTTCAAATTGCTTTTTGACATCAGCCACATCACCGACATGAATCCAGGTGCCTAAAGGGCTAGCACGTACAATTGTATTCTTGATGCCTTTTTCATCTGTAAATTCACCGGTTGTTCTGAGAAGGTATTCTTGATTATCTAAGTAAAACTTTCCTCCAGGAACGGCTTTGTTTTGTTTGCGCAAGGCATTACCAACTTCTTGGATGCTTAGGTGATTTTTGGATAAGGTTTCAGGCTTGATGTCTACGGCAATTTCATAATCTCGAAGGCCTTTAAAGTCTATGCGCGCGACTTCTGGAATTTCTAAGAATTTTTTTTCTAACGTTTTGGCATATTCTCTGAGTTTGTCTTCTGAAAGTTCTCCTGATAAGGCAACTTCGATAATGGGTCTGTTTTTTGTTTTTTGATCTTTAACAATGGGTTTGTCTTGTAGGTCATCAGGCAAGTCTTCTGTGCGGTCAACAGCACGCTGAATATCGTTTATCACACGATCTTTATTGCTCACATTTTCTTCAAGTTTGAGCGTGATTATAGAAATGCCTTCTGCAGAAACAGAAGACATTTCTTTAATGTCATCGACATCTTTGAGTTCTTTTTCAATGGGGATGGTGATGAGCTTTTCCATTTCTGAAGGTGTGGCGCCTGGGTAGTAGGTTGTGACAAGGGCCATATCAAAATCAATGTTGGGAAAAGCTTGTCGCTGCAAGCCAGTAATGGACAAATAGCCCGCAAGGAGAATGAAAACGAATAACAGGTTGATGAGTAATGTGTTTTTTATTGAAAACTTGGCAAGAAACTTCATAGGGATTCTGGTCTAGCATGTTAGTAGAGTGAGCTCAAGAGGAATGTCGCTGGTATAGACTAAACTAAAGACTAGAGACTAAAAGGATTTACATCAAAGCTGCCTTTAAGAATGGCGAGGTAGTTGGCGCCGGGAAAAGTGTCAGAGACTGAAGAGAGTGTGCCTACGGAAACAAGTGTTATCTGTTTGTTATTTATTAAGTCGCCTGTTGCTTCAAGATCGCCAACATGAACGGTCTCTGTTGTGAGTGTGGTTACAAGTCGATTGATATCCATTAAACCTGAATCTGTTGGTGTTGCTGTCATCCCACTAGAATCATCGTCAACAAAGAATGTTCTGATACGAATACTAATGTTATCAATTATCATAGAGCCATCAGAATCTATGAAACCTGTAAACTCTGTGTGATCATTTTCACCGCAGTTTTCATCAGCAATAAAGCGACCACAAGAATCAATAACGAGATCCACATCAAAACCACCTGTTTGATCAGAAAAGGTCTGACAGTTCTCAGTTTCTGAATCAATTGTGCATACACGATAAACCATTTGAGGCATATTATTGGCAAACATTGTGATACTGCCATCAGCTGTTTTGTTGAGGTCTAAAGAGTATGTTGTGGGTAGGCTAACGGCAAAATCCCAATCATCATCACTGGAATCGAGTGTGAGGGAGAGTGTAAAACTGAGGGTGAGATTTGTATCTGTGGCTGCAGTAATAGATTCATCTGTGCCTGAATTGGTATCGGCAGATGTTTTTTCGTAAGCGGGATCAGAACCACCGCAGCTAGTGGAGAGAGCTAAAAAAAATATAAAAAAGAGGAATGTTTTAAATAAATGTATTCTCATATAGTCTCCCACCCTTCGCTATGCTCAGGGTACCCTCTCCTTACAAAGGAGAGGGGGGCAAAAAACTCACTTCAAGTTTGCCATGAGTTGTACGCAAATCATTATCGGCCAAACACTTAGTCAAGTTGCTAGCTAAGCTAAAACCACGAAATTTAACAGTTATTTCAATATGATCTTAACACGGTGTTTCAAGATTTGTGATCTGGCGTTCTTCATCAATTTCAATGACAAGGTCAGCTTGGGTGGGTATTTCTTGGAGCATCCATTTGGTTAAGCGTTCGAAATGATGGGTGAATTCTTGAATCTCTTGTTTTGTCATGATGTGATTATTATTATCTAGCGTTTCATCATGTAGTTCTTGTTCTTGTTGCCAGCGATGATTCATCACAACATTCCAAGAAGGGATCTTGATCATGATCAAGTAATTAATACGACCAAAGATTTCTTGGTATTCTTTGGCAAGGTACTCATTTACAGTCTTGCGCCATATGCCTTGAGGATCATTTTTTTCTTCCCAAGAATTTATAGATTTTATTAGCTCGTGATCAGATTGCGGGTGTGCGCCAACACACCAGCCTTCAAAGAGAATAATATCAGGTTTGCCTTGATAGCGTCTCCATTCTTTTTCAGGGAGGCGGTCATCTATGGCTTTATCAAAAACAGGTAGGTGTGTTTGGGTTTTGTTATTTGCTAGAGAAAGATTCTGGAGCGTTTCTGCTATCATTTGCGTATCATGGGTGCCAGGAACACCGCGTGTGGCAAAAAGAGGGTGAGTTGTTTTGGCCATTATTAAACGCTCATTTTTTGTTTTGTAAAAATCATCTAAACATAAGTTTAGGGTTTTATATTTTTTATCTAAATGAGTTGTAAGAAATTTTGCTAGAGTTGTTTTGCCAGATCCTTGAGCACCTGTGATTCCTATGATGAAGGGATAATAAACCATAGGACCTAATATATAGACCCTATGGTTTAAAATCAAAACTTACTTTTTGCGCTGAGACACACGTGTTTTTTGGAGCGCTTGACGCTCACTATTAAAACGTAGTCCTACAAAACCCGCGAGTACAGCAAATAAGAGGATGATCAGTGTCGCATTTGCGCGTTCACTCTTAGCTGTTTGGAGTGAACAACCACCACCACCTAACATGAGGTTGCCCATGGTTCCTGGATCACCATCTTCCGTTGTACTGAAGGCTGTTTCATCAAAGTCCTCATCCGCATATTCTGCTTCGCTAATGGCAACGTCTGAATCAAGGCTGTCATCAGTATCAGAATCATCACTTGAAGCAGAAGTTTCATCTCCTTCATCATCGGCATCCTCGTCTATGCTATCATCAGCAGGTAGTGCGCTATCATCACAAATAGCGGCTCCCATAACACATTCACTATTTAGATTACATTGTTTAGTGCCAGCAGTTTCGACGCAGTCAGGATTATCTGGAGGACATATGCGGCAAAGGTCGCCACAAACTTTGTTGGCACATGGATCATAGTCTTGAGCGACCATTTTTTCTTTCATAAGGAAAGGATTTTCTTCAACAGCATCATCCTGGGTGAAATCCTGGCTATCATCTCCCATACAGAACATGTAACGGTCATCAGAACCTTGCTCTTTTTCAGAGATAAAACGAGCTCTGTCAACAGAGTCATTATCAGGGAGTTGATAAAGGGCCATAAATTGACCATCTAACACAAAGATGCGATCAACAAATAATTCAGCATCACCACCATCATCGGTTGGTTGGAGTTTGACTAAGAAAGAGGATATGGATAGTTTTTCTAACCGTACAATAGGGGCTTTTGTGAGATCAGGCACATCGAGATCAAGGAAATCAAGTGTGACATAGACATCTGATATATCATTTGGATTGGCACATGTTACCAAAGCCTCATCGCTGGGATAAGAACAAATTGTAGGTGTTGGACTTGTGCCTTCTGGGCATTGGATTTCTTGTTGGAGAGGTTGCTCAGGAACATTGGCTAATGGTTTCTTATCTTCAGCAAAAGGTAATTCATCCGTCTTATTGCCTGAGTTGTTTTCAGGGATTTCAGGTGTTACTTCGCCAGCAGGAGGTATATTAGTTGTACCATTACCTGCGTTGTCAGGAAGTGATGGTTTTGTGTTAGACGAACCATTTTCTTCTGTTTTTTTGTCATCCTTAGGAAATGTAAGAATGTCTGCACTTCCAAGAATTAAATTTCCTTTTCCATCTGTATTAGAAGTATCTCGGGGTTTTAGACCAATGTTTGGTTGTGCTTGGTGAATCTCAACTGTTTCAACAGCTGTTCCTCTGGAGTTTGTTGTGCCTTTAGTTGTTGTGGTTGTGCCTCTAGAAATTGGAGTGTCACTAGTGGTGGCTGTTCCTTTAGT
>Ga0233437_1005941_pt1 | contig 12842 bp, 8 predicted proteins | sample SI_122_August201_FD_182714 | JGI IMG/M metagenome (GOLD analysis project Ga0233437, IMG submission 182714) | Seawater microbial communities from Saanich Inlet, British Columbia, Canada - SI_122_August2016_200_MG | ecosystem: Environmental > Aquatic > Marine > Inlet | place: Canada: British... | reverse complement strand
AAAATCTTGGAATTATTTCCAAAAAATATGAAACCGGTGGTAGAGGAGCAGGTACAGTATCCTCAGGTAAAGGAGATTATGGTGGAGTTTCATATGGTTCTTATCAAATGGCATCCAGAGGTGGTCAAAAGAGTACCGCTGCCCAATTTGTAAAGAATAGTAAATGGTCTGATAAATTTGAAGGTTTGCAAGCTGGATCAAAAGAATTTAGTGATCAATGGAAAGAAGTTGCAGCCCAAGATTTAGATGAATTTGAAAAAGCACAACATGAATATATTAAAGAAACACATTTTAATCCTCTTGCTGAAAAAGTAAAGGAAGGCACCGGTCTTGATGTTTCAAAAAGAAGTAAAGCGGTACAAGAAGCTCTATGGTCTGTAAGTGTTCAACATGGCGGAAATACTGGATTAGTTAATAAATCTTTAGCTGGTAAGGATCAGTCAAAAATGTCTGATCAAGAAGTACTTGATGCTATAAATAAAGAAAGAACTAAAGAGACCGCATCAGGTCAATTAGCTTATTTTAAGAGTAGTTCTGCTAATGTTCAGGAAGGATTAAGAAATAGATTTACAAATGAACGTCAAGATCAACAAAACTTATTGGATAGTGTTAAGAAACCCGGTGGGAAAATAGAATCTGCTGAAGCTGATAAAGTAAAGGCTAAACAAGAAGTATATTTAAAAACCCAAGAAATAATGGCTAAAAAAGATCAAGATAGAGGAGAAATGACAAGAGTTATGAAAGAATCCTCTCTCAAAACAGATAAATATCAATCAAGTATGGCTAAAAAAGGTAGTAATATAAATAATACAATGATAGCTAGTAGCGGTGGTGGAGGTGGTCAAGGTAGTACAGAAATACCAGAAGAGATTGATAATTACTTATTAGGTTTAACAGTAACAGGAATATTAAGCTAAAGGAGAAGAAATAATGTCAGTTGAAACACCTTGGAAAAATCCTTGGTATGAACCTTATACAAGTACCAGTTTTAAAGGATTATGGATATTAATAACAGCGATGCCTATAAAAGAACAAACTGCACTTGCTGATAATGCAACTGGCGGAATAAAAGTAGGTGAAGCGGTTGATGCATTTCAATTTCTTGCTCCCAATCAAATAATGGAAACTGTTAATAATACTTGGTCACCCTGGGAAACAATAGCATCAAGATTAGCCGGTAAAGGAAAGGAAATTGTACAAATGTATAATGAAGGAAGTAATCTTGCTGGTGCAATGGTAGATCAAGCAAAGGGTGTAAATATTGGACAATTTTATAAAGATTTGGGTAAGACAAATAAAGAAAAACTAAAGGTTGATACTCCTTTAGTTTATGAAAATACAGAAAGAAGGGAATTTACCTTTCAATTTAATCTAACAGCTAGTACAAAAGGAGAAGTCAGTCTTATGTTAAAAACTGTCAGATTATTACAACAACTTTCAACACCTGTAAAAACAGATGAATCTTATGGACTTGGAATAGAATTTCCCCATATTTTTTCTCTTAAAACTATACCAGCGCCAGAAGATGGATATGAAAATTGGAGTGTACTTGCAAGATGTAATTATATGGCTTTAACATCTATACAACCAACATATCTGGCTCCTTATGATGATAGAGGTTATCCTATGAGAATTGAATTAACAATGACATTTAAAGAATTGGATCCATTATATTCAGATTCATTTAGTGAATCTGATATGCCTGGTTGGGGTTAGAAAAACAATGACAATAACAACTACAGATAAGACATTTAAAGAATTAACAGGACATAAACTGAAAGAGCAAAGTTTTTCCAGAATGTTCAATATATTAACGGATCATGATAGATATACTAAATTCATGAATATATTTCATTCTTATACTTTTAATAAAAATATAATATTAGATGTTGCTTTTTATAACACACATGAGGTTGGACATGAGGAATGGTGGGATAATTTATCTGTAACATATTATGGTACACCTCTTTTATGGTGGGTTATTCCAGCATATAATAATGTTATAAATCCATTTGAAGAGTTGGAGATAGGTACTAATATAAAGATATTAAAGGCAACATATATTTATAGTTTATTAAGAGATTTGGATACTATAGCGGGTTTGAATACATAATATGGCAGATGATGTAAAACTTGGATATACTATAGCATTAGGACTTAATTATGGTGTTGTGGCACTAGAGGCTGGTGATATACAACAATTTTATTTTATTGAGGATATTTTTTCCTTTTGTATGGTTGGGAAAATGATATTTGAGGATAGATATGGAATTGTTGAAAATGGACCCTTTACTGGTAATGAAAGGATATTATTGGCTTATGGTGAGACAAAAAGTAGAAGATTATTATTTGATATAATAAAGATTGAAAAAATGACAATGAGTTCACCTACTAAATCTTCCTCTGGTACCCAACTTGTTATATATTTTGTTGATACTACATATAAATATTTCACCAAAAAAAGGTTTAGTACGTCTTGGAAAAAGACAAATAATAAAAAGATATTAGAAGATATACTATATAAAATGTGTCAAGGTTCAAGTAATAATGAAAAAATAATCTTGAAAAGATATGATCCTACTGATAATAAATCTGATTTTGTTATACCTTATTGGACACCTATTGAATCTATGTTATGGTTAAATAAAAAAACCTATCCAAAAGCTAGTCAAAATAAAGGTAATAATAAAATAGGCGGCTATCTTTATTATAATAACACATATTGGGATGACGGAGAAACTAAAAATAAGGATAATAATTTTACTGCTGCGTGGAAGAGTATCAATTATTTATTTGGATTTCCTACAACTAATAAAAATGAATGGATAGATCATGAAAATCCATTTTTATTTTCAGGTAGTCCAGGAGAAAAGGAATCACCAACATATGTGAATAAAATATTAGATTGGAAATATAGTGGTATAGATTTCTCTAGTATAAAGAAAATTCAAGGTGGACATATGTTAGGTTATAATTTCGATGGTAAAGATTTAATAGATAGAAAATATAAATATAGTAAGAAAAATGATACTGAAAAGGTACATTATGGAATGATAGAAGAAATAGCGGGATTAGGTAATAAATCATTATTTCCAGATATAAGTGAATTAGATTCAGAAATAACATTAACAGGGTTTGATAATAACAATGATTTAGATAATGGTTATTTTTATGATTGGTTAAAAAATTATAGTAAGCAACAATCATTAAGTGTAATAGTAAGGGGTTGGGAAGAAAGATTTGCTGGTATGATGGTTAAGGATTTATATTGGAAAAGTTTCGATGCGGAGGATTTAGGTGGTAATCAAAATATGATTGGTCCTTATTTAATTAAATCCGTAACTCATAACTTTGGAACTAAACAAGGATATACTCAAAGGCTTGTATTATTAAAGAATGCTTATTATAAATCAGAAGCTTCATTAATACCAATTAAACATACAAATACAGCAACCACTGGAATCTTATCATGATTAAAAATGAACCTAATGATATTAAACAAATTAAGGACAAATTCTATGGCATTTATAGGGGTGTGGTAGAAGAAGATAACCCTTTAAATGCCAACAATGACGAACTAAAAGATGGACGTATAAAAGTAAGAGTATGGGGATTACATACTAAAGATAAAAGTGATAGTGTGATTCCTACAATAAATTTACCCCTGGCACAACCAGCTTATCCTAATATGATTGGAAGTATTACAGGTAAAGGTATGTGGTCAGTACCTACACAAGGAACTCATGTGTTTTTATTCTTTGAAAATGGGGATCATATGCAACCAAGATACTTTGCGACTGCTCCCGGTATAGAACCACCATCATCTGAAAAACCTAAAAGTAGTGAGGGGTTTGCTGACCCTGATGATGTATATCCATTATCAGATTTAATGGATCAACCTGATATGAATAGGTTAATGAGGGGTATTTCAGATGGAACTTGTATATCAGTAAGAGAAGAAAATATTATAGGTGATTATGAACTTCCTTCTCAATTTGCTGCGGAATATCCATATAATACTGTATTTGAAACCCGTGGAGATGGCGCAGGAGAAGAAAATGTTATTGAAATGGATGCAACTCCTGGTGCTCAAAGGATAAATATATGGCAAGCTGATAAATCTTATATAGAAATGGGACCAGAAGGTCGATTTGATATGAGAAGTGGTAAAGATAAGTATGATATTATAGGAAAGGATAGATGGTTATGGGTGGAAGAAGAAGATAATATGCATGTTGAAAAAACAAAAACGGATGAAGTAAAAGAAGAATGGACAATGGAATCATTAGAATCAACAATACTCATAAAGGCAGCAGTATCTATAACATTAGAAGCTCCAATAATATATTTAAATGGTCAAGTGATTTACAGTGGTGGTGGTGGCGGTAGTGATGTGCCTGATACTTATAATACACATACGCATCCACCAGATACAGCTTCACCTCCAGATCCACAAATGTAAAAGGGAAGTTAAATTATGGCAATAACAGCAGTATATTCAGATATAGACATAGAATTATCACAAGCTACCGATGGAGATATTTTAAGGGATATTGAGGAAGAAGCGATAATAAATTCAATAACAAATATTATAAATACATTACAAGGCAGTAGAAGGATGTTACCTGAATTTGCTGCTAGTATGCAAAAGATACTATTTGAACCTATAGATGAAAATACGGCATCCCTTATAAAACATAAATTATTTGTTAGTATTAATAGATGGGATGATAGAGTAATTGCCGAAACGATATACGTTGATCCTAAATATGATCAAAATATGTATAAATGTTTACTGAATTTTAGGATTAAGGGATTTGATATTGAAGGAATAACCCGTTCAATAAGATTTATATTAAGACGGGCGTAAAAGGAGATTAACAAAATATGGCTAATGTATTAACACCAGAATATCTTGATATTGATTATAATACTATTATGAGTTCTATTAAGGATGGACTTGCTGATAGTGAAATATTTAAAGATTATAATTATGAAGGCTCCAATATTTCCCTTCTTATTGAATTAGTATCATATATTGGTGAATTGAATACATATTTTCTTAATAAAGTAGCAAAAAATGTTTTTATGGAGACTACTGATGTATATGAAAATGCCAATAGACTATCAAGGCAAGAAGGATATGAACCTAAAGGTTATATCAGTTCTAAAACAACATTATCTTTAGAAGTTTCAGCTTCAGATGGTACAGATGAAGGATTGAATTATGTTGAAGGTGATGTATTATATATACCAGCATGGCATAAACTAACCTCTTCAAAACAATATGATGGTGAAAATATAGTATTTGCAACTACTAAATCACAGACGGCTATTGCAGATTCACATCCAGTTGTAAACTTTGATGTACCTGTTGTGCAAGGTGAAGTTATAGAATTGTCATATACGGGTAATGATATGGTTGATAATACAATAACATTACCAACATATCATTATGCTTTTGATGATGATTTAGATGATGAGGTTAAGTCTATAGAATTAACTGTAAATGGAATACCATGGACAAGAATTGGTGATTGGTATGATGAAATTGGCGCACTGACAGACGTTGATGATGTATATATGCTGCAATATGACAAATATGAAAGATGTATTATAGTATTTAGTTCATCAAGAAGTGTGCCGGAAGCATCAGATGATATTATAATCACAACACTTAAAAGTATAGGTGTTCATGGTAATGTTGCAAAAAGTACTATTACATCTCCTGATGATGAATTTATAAAAAATACTACTAATGCTTCAGTAGGACCTGAAGTGGATGGATGGTTAGATAATAATACATTAAGTATAGCAAATTCAGCGGCTTCCATAGGTGGCGCACTGCCAGAAGATATTGATGAGATTAGAGAAAATGCCAATGCTATTCATAATGCACAATATAGAAATGTTACATCCACAGATTATAAGGCAAATTTGGAATCTCGTTCAGATGTTGAATGTGCCCACGCTTGGGGTGAACAAGAAATAGCCCCTTCAGGTAGTATTCTTCAATATAATAAAGTACATATATCGGTTATACCACCTGGATTACCTCCTACCTGGCAAACAGGTACTATTAATACTTCTGCTAATACTTGGACACCTTCAGGTGGTATAGTGAGTGGTGCTATAACTGTTCCAACTGAATATGTACCTACCTATACAAGTGATTTGGAGGAATTCCTAGAACCAAGGAAGATGTTGAATGCTTATGAGACATGGGAATTACCTGAATTGGTATATTTTTCATTCATGTTCGGAGTGAGGTTATACAGATTATATACCTTTGCGGATGTAAGTACTGATATACAGAATAAATTAATTTACTATTTCAGATCGGCTAATAGGGATTTCCATGATTTAATTGACTTTAAGGATATAATGGAATATTTATTGGATACTACTATTATATCACCATCGAATGATTTTGATTATATTAAAGGTATAAGGAATCTTGTATTGAGAGATATTGATGTTAATAAAGAGATACATGAAATTAATATTGTTGGTAATTATCCACAATATACAACAACTTCATATCATTCAGATAGTGAAAATAGATTAAGACCTATAAGATTGGGTTTTAGTCAATTTCCTATATTACATACTGAAACTGTAAGTGTGGTGGAGGAAACCTAATAATGGGTAAATTTAGTGACTTACCTCGTTTTTTATTGGATAATTATTTTACTGAATCCACATCAACGGGAGAAGAATCGACAATTTCGGATGGTTCATATTTACACGGCAATAGAGCATCAACTATTGTGGATGGTGGATATTGGGAAAAAATGTGGATTAATGTTAAAGAATTAAATGGTGTAGCACCTAATTATCCTGGATTTGTTGAATATAGATTTAAGATACATACAGCTTTTAGAACTATTGATAATTTTAATTTGGATTTGGGTTCATTATTAACATTACCCGCATCTGCTAATGGTACATTTGATGCTGGTTCAGAAGTTTATTTCAAAAAGGGTAGTTATATATATGAATGGTTATTAAAACATCCTGTATATAAAGATTATTTTAATACTAATAAAACTTGGTTGTATTTCGGAAAGATATATGAACAAACAGGTACAGTCAATACTTACAAGATTATATTTGATGGAATGAAGAATTTTGTAATGAATGCTATACCATCACATCAAAGAACAGATAATTTAACTGAATTTATGTCTATATATTTTGATAAGATATATCATAAAATATATAACATGGATAAAAATATATTCAGTCTATTGGATGCAAGAGAAATAGATACAAATTGGATTGATTATATGGCTAAAGCATATAATATGGATACTGATGTTAATCTAACAGGTTTAACTTTAAGGGAATGGGTTAGAAGATTGGTATTTCTATTGAAGAGAAGGGGTACATATACAAGTCTTTATATTATATGGAAAATCTTTCTACAAAATACTTCAAATGATTTGAATATATATAATAGATGGCATGTTGATGATCTTTTATCATTCTTTGGTATAGAGGAACCTTTAGGACATTTTTATGATATATTACATCCTATGACATATGGATATGAACCTGTTGGATGTTCTGGTACAAATTGGTATCAAAAGACATTTACTGATTTAGCAACAAGTACTATATACCATCAAATAAGTGATGGTATTGTATGGAAAACTAAGCATCAAATGTACACTAAAAATATGGTAGTGCAATGTTATGATGAAAGTTATAACAGAATGTGGCCTGAAGATATACAAGTTGTTCATACAGGATTATTAGAGATAACATGGGCAAGTGCTAGAAAGGGTTATGTATTTTTGGAAGCAGATGAGGATTATTTACATAGTCAGAATGATGGTTCTATTGAATGGAGTATAGCTCATAACCAGGCAACTAAAGAAGTAATATCACAATATCAATCACTGTTATATAATATGATGTTACCTGAAAATGTCAACCTCAGAACTAATTTAACTGATGTTGATTTTAAAGAAGCTACAGATGGTTATGGCATGATTTTACAAGATAATGTGGTTGCTGTTACTCAATCAACAGCAGCGTCCATATGGTCAATGAATCATGGATTAGACACTCAAGAGGTATTAGTTCAATCATTTGATACTAGTGATAATATGATTCAACCACTTAGTATTCATTTAGATGATGCGGATAATTGTACATTAACATGGTCAACACCAACTAGTGGATATATTGTTGTAAGATCAGTTGAGCAACAAGAGTCATTACCTGATTGGTCAAGTAAAGTGTTATCACCGCATTATAAGGTTGAGGTTGATTTATCATGTGAACCTTTAGATGCAGATGATGATAATCCTGCCATATTAAGTGAACCTACTATTGATAGATTAGTAGATAAATGGGAATTAATGAGACCTGTAACCAGATTTTCTCATTATCATGAATTAATATCACCACAAGCAACCTTTACTGGTGCATATTCATCATTATATGGCGCATCAGATGCTTTCTTATTTTCTAAATTTTGTGCGGCTGATTCTGAATATTTACCACCTGTTTCAGCAAGTACAATGTATCATGAACAATATGCACATGATAGTACTTGGACAATTACACACGAATTGGATACACAGTATCTTATTGTTCAATGTTATGATAAGAATGATAATAGAGTTTGGCCTAATAGTATAACTGCCAAATATGATGATACATTGATTATTGATTTTGATGTGGCTATAAATGGTACAGCAAGTCTTTTAAATACTATGACACCTGCAACTAGTGGTTATATACATACAGAATTAGAAGAAGCCTCCCAATGGGCTATAAATCATAGTATAAGTTTAAAAGAATGTATTAGTCAATATGACAAACAGTTACCTAATTTAACATATACTAAGGCGGTTCCATCTGGAGTATTTTTAGATGATGTTGATAATCTTTTAGCCACATGGACAGGATTTGAAAAGGGGTTAGGTCTCATTAGTGCTACTGATATTGTATGGGCTGAAGTAACACCTAAAACTACATGGTATATTGATCATAGGCTTGGATCGGATTCGGTTATATCACAATTTTTTGATGATAATGATTTAATGATACAACCAGAAACTATAGTATTACCAACAAGAAATAGAATTGTAGCAACATTTCCAGCAGACCAATCAGGATATGTGATAATACGAGCAATTAATAAAACAATTACTGAAACTGATATAATTGATAGTATTATTGATGGTGGGTATTGGATGCTAGGAGAAGGAACAAGTGGTAGTAATTTTGATCCTATAGCTGCAAATAGTGTAGAGACTATGTTAGTGAGTGGTAGTGAGTTTGATTCAGATAGGGATAATAATTTATATTATTTTGATCTGGAAACTGGACCAAAAGATGAGGACTGGAATATTACAGAAATAGCTTGGTTTGATAAATACCATCAGATTAGATTTTATACATATTGTAGTCCGATACATAAGCCAAAAGAAGTATGGTTTAATTCACATTATAGAATAATAAGATCGCAAACGTAAGGAGACATAACCATGGGTAGAGCGCATTACTGGAACTTCCTTCTCAATTCCGAAGGTCAACCGATTCCAAATACTGAAGTATGGGTATATCTGGGTGGTACTTTAACAGCAGCAGAATTATATAGTTCTGAAACAGGAGCATTTATTACTGGTCCTCCTGCTACTTATACATATCAAAGTTATGAGGGACAATCAGATACAGCTCAATTGATTAAATCAGATTCCAATGGTTATTTTGAGTTTTGGATAGGTGATCAACAAGAAACTAATGGTTATGCTCCTACTCAAAAATTTAAAGTTAAATGGTATAAAGCTGGTATTGCTGAAGGTGAGATTGATTATATTAATATTGTTAATTATTCAGCAGGAGCAGATGGTCAAGGTTTTACTTGGAAAGGTAATTGGACAGATACAACTTCTTATGAACCTTATGATGTTATTACTCACCAACCAAGTGGTAGTGTTGAAATTTATGACATTTATACTTATTTTTGTACATTAGATCATACCTCCTCTTCAGCAACTATACCTGGAAGTGGTACAGATTGGGATACTTATTGGGATCTTATGATCAATGCGGGTGGTACCTCTGGTAGTTCTGGTACCTCTGGTAGTTCATTTAATTGGGAAGGTGCTTGGGTTACAGCTACAAATTATCAAGCAGATGATACTGTTAGTAATACTGCAACTAATGGTTTCTTAAATATGTATGTTTGTTCAAATTCACATACCTCTGAAGCTGCAAGAGAACCTGGCGTTGGAGGTTCATGGACAGGTTTTTGGGATCTAGCTACTCAAGGTGGTACTTCAGGAACAAGTGGTACTTCTGGATCCTCTGGATCCTCTGGTACAAGTGGAACCTCAGGTAGTTCAGGAACCTCAGGTAGTTCAGGAACTTCAGGTAGTTCATTTAATTGGATGGGAGAATGGACAAATACTACTAGTTATATAATAGATCATACTGTTAGCAATACGACAAGTGGAGGATTTTATAGTTCGTTTGTTTGTACGTTAAGTCATACCGCATCTGCTGGTAATGATGAACCTGGAGAAGATACTAATTGGAAAACTTATTGGGATTATGTAGTTAAAGGTGGTACAAGCGGTACAAGCGGTACTTCTGGTACAAGCGGTACAAGCGGTACTTCTGGTACCACGGGAACAAGCGGTACTTCTGGTACCACGGGAACATCAGGAAGTAGTGGAACAAGTGGAACAAGTGGTACATCAGGAAGTAGTGGAATAACAGAAGTTCAAGGTGGTTATACACATACACAAGTAATACCGTCAGCCACATGGCTTATGAATCATAATATAGGTAACACCTTTGTAAATGTTGAAGTTATGGATGGTAATAACCAATGGATATTACCTGATACTATTACGTTTACAGATGGGAATAATTTAACTATAACATTTAGTGATGCTGTATCTGGATATGCAAGTGCTATAGCAAGTAACAGTACATCAGGTAGTTCAGGTACCTCTGGAACAACGGGTAGTTCTGGAACAAGTGGAACTACAGGAACCTCCGGTACTTCAGGAACTTCTGCACTTGAGGGTGGTTATATACATACACAATCATCTGCTTCATCAGCATGGACAGTTAATCATGCTATAGGTCAACAATACTTAAACGTAGAAGTTATAGATCATTTAGACCAATGGAATGAACCTGCAGGTATTGACTTCACAGATGAGAATAATTTAACTATAACATTTAGTGCCCCCGCATCTGGATATGCAAGTCTTGTAGTAAGTAACAATACTTCAGGTAGTTCAGGTACAAGTGGAACCTCTGGTTCTTCAGGTAGTTCAGGTAGTTCGGGTACAAGTGGTAGTTCGGGTACAAGTGGTACCTCTGGTAGTTCAGGATCCTCTGGAACTTCAGGTAGTTCGGGTACAGCAGGAACTTCAGGTAGTTCATTTGATTGGAAAGATGAATGGACAACTACAACATCTTATTTAGTTGATGATACTGTAAGCAACACAACAAGTGGAGGATTTTATAGTTCATTCATTTGTACATTAAGTCATACTGCATCCGCTGGTAACGATGAACCAGCAGAGGATGCCAATTGGAAAACTTATTGGGATTACTTAGCTAAAGGTGGTACAAGCGGTACTTCAGGTACTTCAGGTACCACGGGGACAAGTGGTACAAGCGGAAGTAGTGGTACAAGTGGAAGTAGCGGAACTTCAGGATCAAGTGGAACAAGTGGGACTTCAGGATCCTCTGGAACTTCTGGATCCTCTGGAACTTCAGGTAGTTCAGGATCTTCTGGAACCTCTGGTTCTTCAGGTAGTTCAGGAACATCAGGAACTGCTGGAACAAGTGGTGTTGATGGTGTGTTTTATGGTAGTTCAGGTACATCAGGAACAAGCGGTACATCAGGAACAAGCGGTACATCTGGTACATCAGGCGCTAAAGGTGATACAGGAGAGGCAGGTACATCCGGTACATCCGGTACAAGTGGAACCGCAGGAACTTCAGGAACCTCTGGATTAACATATGCATATGCAACAATATCCGATTCAGGTGTTACAGAATTAGCAACTGAAACAGAAGTGTTATTGGGTGCCGATGGTGTAAGAACAGTTACACCAAGTGGATTAGCTGCAATATTTGCCACACCACCAACAGTAGGTAGTACAACTCCAGGAATAGGAGAGTTTACTGCTGTTAATACACCATCCTTGTCAGCAGGTAGTGTTACTGAAGTTAATAGTAATTTTTATGTATCCTCAACTACAGAAAGTGATGGTGATAACTTTAAAGTATTAACAACTGGTGAGGTTACAAAATCCAATAACCCAGCATTCTTAGCATATAACTCAGCTATTGATAGTAATGTTACTGGTGATGGCGCACTCGTAACCGTTGATTTTGATACAGAAGTGTTTGATCAAGGTAGTGATTTTGATAGTGATACATTTACAGCACCAGTTGATGGTAAATACTTATTAACTGCAAATGTAACCATCGCAGATTTAGACCAAGATACATATGAAAATGGCTTAATCAACCTAATAACAAGTAATAGAACATATTACTCATATATTGATCCAGATTCATCTGCATATGATGGTGATACCTATACATTTAAAATTACTGTATTAGCAGATATGGATGCATCCGATACTGCATATGTAAGAGTAACAGTTAATGGTGGTACAAGGTCTGTTGATATCTATGGTAATGGTACAACAATAGCCACATATTTTAGTGGTTACTTAGCAAATTAAAAGGAGAATTAATGATGGCACAACAATTAACTATTGAACCAACATCAGTTATTGATGGCAATGGTAATCTTCAACTTACTATATCAATAACACCTGATGAGCAAA
>Ga0233437_1005937_pt1 | contig 12848 bp, 9 predicted proteins | sample SI_122_August201_FD_182714 | JGI IMG/M metagenome (GOLD analysis project Ga0233437, IMG submission 182714) | Seawater microbial communities from Saanich Inlet, British Columbia, Canada - SI_122_August2016_200_MG | ecosystem: Environmental > Aquatic > Marine > Inlet | place: Canada: British... | reverse complement strand
TAGATCCTTATGGTGGAGTTATGTTAGGTTATAATATAGTTTCTTTCACGGAACCATCAGGTTATTCTGGAACTGGTTATTCTAGCGGTAGTAGTTATTTAATGTATGGTTTTTATGGTGGTGCTAGATATTTTTTCAATCCAAAAATGGCTGTTTATGCAGAACTTGGCTATGGATTTGGATATCTTAATTTAGGAATTTCCTATAAACTATAATTTTATCTCCAAGTTGTTTATACCGGATCAATAAAAAGATCCGGTATTTTTTTATATACAATATGTTTATTCAAATAAAATCATAATAATTGATGAGATTTCCCTTGATAAACTCAGAAAAAGATTGCTTTAAAATGCATTATTCCAATATTTGTAAAAAAATTGGAGGATATATTGGACGACCTGTTTATTGAAGATGAGATCAAAGATTTGCGTGATAAAATTGCACATTATAATGAACAATACTATCAAAATGCAGTTTCAGAAATATCTGATCTCAAATTTGATGAACTAGTTAAAAGGCTTCAGGCTCTCGAAAAAAAATATCCTCAATACAAAATCAGTAAATCTCCAACAGAGACAGTTGGTTCAGATATTTCCGGTAATAATAAAATAATACCACATAAAGCTCGTATGTATAGCTTAGAAAATGCATATTCATTAGAAGAAGTTCAAGCCTTTTATGATAAGATCAATAAAGAAGTAGATGGATTTCCCATGTTTACAACAGAGTTAAAGCTTGATGGGTTCAGCATCAATATTTACTATGAAAATGGCAAATTGCAATATGCCACAACTCGTGGAGACGGTTTTGAAGGAGAAGATGTAACTGAAAATGTGAAAACAATTCCAACAGTACCTTTAACAATTGAACTCGACGAACCAGTAGAGGTAAGAGGTGAAATTTTTTTACCTAGATCAGAATTTGAGCGGATAAATTCAGAAAGAGAATTAAAAGGAGAGAAGCTTTTTGCAAATCCTCGTAACGCTGCAGCCGGAACTATAAAGCTCAAAGATACTGAAAAGGTTAGAACTAGAAAGTTGGATTATCGAGTTTATTCTGTTGGATTATTTGAAAACGAAAATGTGAAAACTCAACAAGATTTATTGGAAATTTTAGATAAACAGGATTTCAATATTGTTGAGTGTAAACTTGTTGAAAGTATTGAAGAGATTGCAAATCAGTGTGATAGATGGGAACGAACCAGGAGTGAATTGGATTATGAGATCGACGGATTAGTTATAAAAGTCAATGACTTCCAATTACAACAAAGGTTTGGATTTACTTCAAAATCACCTAAATGGGCGATCGCATATAAATTTAAAGCTGAGGAAGTTCAAACACAAGTGCTTGATGTTGATTTCCAAGTAGGAAGAACAGGAGCGGTAACTCCGGTTGCAAGATTAAAACCTGTATTCATTTCCGGATCTATGGTTTCTAATGCAACTTTACATAATGAAGATGAAATTAAACGTCTTGATCTGCGAATAGGTGATGTAGTAACGATTATTAAATCCGGTGAGATAATACCTAAAATTATTGAAGTGAATTTAGATGCTAGAGAAACAGAATCAAGAGAAATTAATTTTCCTAATACGTGCCCAGTATGTGAAACAGAATTAAAACGAGAAGAGGATGGAGTAATATCCTATTGCAATAATATAAATTGCCCTGCGCAAATTCAAAGAAGAATTCAACATTTTGCCTCTCGTGTGGCTGTTGATATTGATGGTTTAGGTGAAGCAGTTGTAAAACAATTGATTGAGCATGATCAAATAAATAAAATCCAAGATATTTACACAATTGATTTTGAAAAATTTAAAGATTATGATAAGCAAGGAATAAAATCTGCTGAGAATTTGGAAAAAGCAATTGAAAACTCTAAAACACAGAGATTCCATAAAATATTGTTTGGATTTGGAATTCGCTTTGTAGGTGCAAAAATATCTAAAATTCTTTGTTCCCATTTTAATAATATACATGAACTTGTTAATACTAGCTATGAAGATCTTGTTGAAATTGATGAGATCGGAGAAAAAATTGCCCATTCAGTTTATGAGTTCTTCCGAAATGAAAATAATTTGTTAATGATCGAATCATTGCAGAATACCGGCATGAAAATGATCAGTGATAATATTATAATTGAGAACATTCTAAATAGCGCAAAATTTATTATAACCGGTACGTTAGAAAAATACAGTAGGAATGAGATCAAAGAGATGATCGAGCAAAATGGTGGGAAAGTGATCTCTGCTGTAAGTAAAAAACTTAGTTATATTATCGTTGGTGGAAATCCGGGATCAAAATTGAAAAAAGCAAAGGAAATCGAATCTATAAAGATAATTAGCGAAAATGAATTCTTAAAAATGATTAAAAAATAAAATGAAGATATTAGAAAGATACATCCTAAAAGAAAACTTTAAACCATTTGTTGTATCGCTTATGGTTACTACTTTTGTTATGTTGCTTGATAAGATAATCGATCTTTTGAATCTTATTATAGAAAAGCATCTTGATATTGTAACTATCGCTTCAATCTTTGGATTAAGTTTACCATTTATTTTAGCACTTACTATTCCAATGGCAATTCTACTTGCTTCCATCATGTCTTTTGGAAGACTCTCGGTTGATAATGAACTGATTGCCTTTAAATCTTGCGGAATAAATATTTATACACTTCTAAAACCAACAGTAATTGCAGCTCTTTTTATATCATTTTTTATGGTTTACTTTAATAATGCTGTTCTGCCAGAGACAAATCACATTCTAAAAAATATGATGATAAAAGCAAATTATCGACGTCCTGCAACGGCTATTGTTCCGGGAACTTTCAATACTATGAAGAATTATACGATTTATGTGAAAGAGCGAATTGATGATGAACTTTTTGGAATTCTCATTTACAATAGGGAGAAAACAAAATTTCCACAAACAATATCTGCAGAATGGGGAAGAATAGAATTAGCAAATGGTGGGAACAGCCTGAAGGCGATACTTTACAATGGGCAAATGCATGAACGCGACCAGAAGAATCCAGATAAATACAATATAAGTGAATTTAAGAAGTTTACACTGAATCTGCCAGACCTGGGTTTCAAAATGAATAAAGAGGGAACAGATTATCGTGGAGATCGCGAGTTGAGTTCCAATGCTATGCAAGAAATTGTTGATGAGAGAAAGATCAAGATTGAAGAAATCCAATTAGAAATAGACAAAATACAATTAAGTATTACCGAAATAAATTCTAATGATGATGAACCTTTTGATAAAAATGAACTGAAAAAACATTATAATCGTCTTAATTTAAAGCAAGATAAAGTTGTTACTTTAGAATCGGATATTAGGAAGTATCAGGTTGAGATACATAAGAAATATGCTATTGCATTTGCCTGTGTGATCTTTGTTTTGATTGGTGCACCAATAGGTATGATGACCAAAACCAGTGGTGTTGGAATGTCCTTCTCTGTGAGCGCGATTGTGTTCCTAATATATTATGGGGCATTAACATTGGGTGAGGAACTCGCTGATAAGGGAGTCGTCTCTCCATTTTTAGCGATGTGGATCTCTAATATTGTTTTTAGTATTATTGGAATTTATCTGGTAGTTATTTCTGTAAAAGAGATGAAAACTTTAGACCTAACAAAGATCAAAGATAAAATAACTAATTTCTTGGGATTTGGTATAAAATGAGATTATTAGATAAATATATTTTATGGGAATATATTAAAATATTTCTAATTATACTATTCTCATTCTCTGTTCTATTTCTGGTTGTTGATATATCAGACAGGTTACCTCGATTGCTTAATAAGGGTGGAGAGATGGGAGATATAATATTATATTTTCTACTCCGAATTCCATACCTTGTACTACTTTCATCTCCTGTAATGGTTCTGCTATCAGGGCTTTTTCTGATGAATAATCTCTCGAAATATAGTGAGTCTGTAGCAATAAGAGGTGCAGGTATAAGCATATTAAGAATGGTTACACCGCTTATCTGGTTTGGATTTATCTTCAGTATTTTTATTATGTTTATGGGTGATCTTGTTTTACCCAAAGCAGAAGAATATAGAAACTATATTTACAAAGAGAAAATTAAGCATCAGAAAATAGAAGATAAAAAAATGAGATCACATATCCACTATTTGGGAAGTGATAAAAATTTATATTATATCGGTTTTTTTGATGGTTATAGGAACGATCTTAAGACAATTGATATAACAACTTTTCATCCTGAAACTGGTAAGATCAAACGGAAAATAACGGCAACAAGAGCTTCTTGGGAAGATGAGAAGTGGGTATTTCATAATTGCTATATTAGGAATTTTGAGAATGGTATTCCTACTGGTATGGAACATTTTGATGATACAATTATTGAAGAGGTTGATGTAACTCCACTCGATTTTATTAAAAGTGCAAAGAAACCAATATCAATGAATTTTTTTGAGTTAAGAGAATATATCGAGCGACTAAAGAAAGTGGGTGAAAAATTCACAAAGGAGCTTGTAGAACTCAATCTAAAAGTTTCATTTCCATTTGCTAATCTAATTATTCTGCTTTTTAGTGTTCCTCTGGTCTCTACATCATCCCGAAGTAAAGGGAGAGGATTGATATTTGGAATGGGGTTGCTGGTATGTTTCTTATATTTATCAACTTTAAGAATCTGTCAGAGTTTGGGTTATAATGAAGTTCTGTCTCCAATGGTTGCAGCTTGGCTTCCTAATGTTGTATTTGCAGCAATTGGTATTTTCTTTGTCATAAAGGCAGAAGTTTAATGAAGATATTAATGATATTAGAAAACACTTTTCCTCCAGATGTACGCGTGGAGAAGGAAATAAAATCTCTAATTGAGGCTGGACATCAGATAGTTTTGGCCTGCTCTTCACCAGCTTCTAATAATGATGAGGAAAATTGGAATGGTGCAACTATAATCAGGGGAAAAATGTCTCGTATCATTTATAAGTCGAGTATTGGTTGCTTGCATTTTCCATTTTATTTTAATTTCTGGAGAAAATTCTTAAAAAGTGTTTTCAATAAATATGAATTTGATGCAATTCACCTCCATGATCTTCCACTTGCCAAAGTAGCAAAAGAATTTTCAACAAAATACAAGATCCCATTCATACTTGATTTGCATGAGAACTGGCCGGCTGCAATGAAAATAGCTGTTCATACAAATACATTTCTTGGTAAAATATTTTCATCTAACACCAAATGGCAGAATTATGAAAAAAAGTATGTTTCTCTATCGGATAGAGTTATTACTGTAGTTGAAGAGATGAAAGAAAGAATTTCTCTTTCTGATTTGAATGATAACCGGATTTACGTTTTACCAAATACAATCTATCTTGAAGATACACCGAACAAATATATTAACAAAAGTAGCAAGCGTCCAACATTATTCTATGCAGGTGGGATTAATATTCACAGAGGTTTGCAGATTGTTTTGCAAGCACTTGTAGAAGTGAGAAAAGAGATTCCTAATATCTTATTTAATATTGTTGGAAGTGGTAGTTTTGAAAAAGTACTAGAGAATTATGTTAGAGAACATTGTTTGGACGAGAATGTAGTATTTTTGGGATGGAAACCATATGAAGAGATGATGGATATTTTGAATGAATGTGATATTGCAATCATCCCTCATTTACGTTCAGTGCAAACAGATTGTTCTTCTCCAAATAAAATATTTCAATTTGCATATATGAAGAAACCAATAATTAGTTCAAAATGTAGATCTCTTGAACGTGTTTTATTAGATATGCAAGCTGGAATTATTTATGAAGACCAAAACTACTTAGAATTAAGTAAAGAAATAATTCGTTTACTTAGTGATGAAAAATTGAGAGTAGAGCTTGGAGAAGCTGGATATAAAGCCGTGTTGGATAAATACAATTGGCAACAAAGTCACATAGAATTACTTAGATTATATGAAGAATTAGAAGTATGAAATTATTACTAACTGATCTGGCATATTTTCATCATAATTATGGTGCACAGGGTATATTATTTCCTTTTATTGATAAGTTAAGGAAGAAATTGGATGTAGAAATAGCAGTTACAGTTTCAAGCTCAATTTATTTTGAACAAGATAGGCAGATTGCTGCAGATCATGATTTTCATATCATACTCAAACCACGTATCACGATATTATCATTTCTAAAAATACGGAAATTTCAACAATTTAAAATATACCGAGATTTAATAAAAAAGCAAGATGTTATTATTGATCTATCAGGAATTGAATTTATTGGTAATCTGCCTACATTAATTAAGTGGAAAAATTTAATTAACACACTTTATACTCAAAAGATATCTAAAGAATATAAGAAAAAATATTACAAATTTACAAAATCATACGGACCATTCCAAAATAAAGTATATTCTAATATCATCAGGAAAAACCTTAATAAATTACCATTCCTTCAAGTAAGAGGTGAGAAAAATTTGGATTCTGTTAATCAACTCAAGCTTGATGTTCCAATATATTCATTCCCTGATGTCTCTCTCGTACTAGAGCCAGCCGGAGAAAAATGGGTAAAAAATTACATTACTAACCTAGGCATTAATACTTCTAACATTTTTGGAATCTCACCAAGTGTTGTTATTAGAAACATTAGCAATATAAGTAATATGACAGCTGGCTTTGATCATGTAGAATTGTGCAAAAAAATTATTAATAAATACAGTAATTCTCATCAATCTGTTCTAATAATTCCACATTCTGTTGGGAATGGGAAAGATCTTAAAACTTGTGATTTAGCATTAGCCAGAAAGATATACAATGAACTTGAAGAAAAAGAGAACGTTTTTTTATTAGATGATGCAAGCTTAACTTACAAACAAGCAAGAGCTATTATTGGAAAACTAAGTTTTTATATAACTAGTAGATATCACTCTTTAGCTTCAGCACTCAAAATGAAAATTCCAACCATCTCTCTCTCATGGCATATTAAATATGAAGATATTATGAAACTTTACCTGGATAAATTCTTAATAGTTGATTGTCGTACGAAGAATATTACAGAATCATTGAAATTAATTGATGAGTTTTATGAGCAAAGGGATTGGTTTTGTGAAGAAATAATGCACAAGAAACAAAATGAAATTGAAAATGAGATCAAGTGCAGCATTGACATGATCGTAGATGACATTAAGAAGGTTAAATTATGATATCAAAAATAATTAAAGAACGTCGAAGTATTAGAGTTTTTACTGGTGAGAAAATACCTCATGATGTTTTGAATAAAATAGTTGAAGCAGGCATTTGGGCACCAACTGGATGTAATAATCAAGAACTTCGGTTCGTGATATTAGGAAAACAAGATGTTCTTACGGAAGCTCTTAAATTTAAATCTTTCTTTAGGGGTGTTTCACATTTTGTTTTAGTTTTGTGTGATATGTCTATACCACTCAGTACACAAATGTACAAAAGAAATTCACCTGCACAGATGATGTCGGATCTTGATACAGGATTAGCAATACAAAATATGGTTTTGCAAGCTAAAGATACAGGAATTGATAGTTGTATTGTAAATTTATCAGAGCAGCATTATAAAAAAGAGAAAAACTTAAGTATTATGCAGAAGATCTTAAAAGAGTTAAAGAAAAAACTAAATTTACACTCTTCAAATCCAAATAGCTTCGAATATTTTTTACGTAATTTCCTGCAGGTTCCAAAGCAATATAAAATACGCGCTGGAGTAGTTTTTGGCTATGGCAAAAAATTTCCAAACATTGAAAAAGCAAAGCATGGTAAAAACCTTATCAAACGAAATCCAATTGAAAATTATATAATAAAGAGTGAATATGCTGAATAAGCTTAAAGATACAGCTAAACATACTTTTATTTACAGTATTGGAAACCTTTCAACCAAGATTATAGGTTTGCTATTGCTACCTCTATATACAGCAAAATTATCACTCTTAAATTATGGAAGATTTACAATATTGGAAACTACTTCAATGTTCCTTACAATGGTGCTGGGTTTGCGAATTGTATCTTCAATGATGCGATGGAGTGCAGAGACTGAGGATGAAGATGAGCAGGGTAAAATACTCTTCAATTCGTACGTTATTTTATTAGTAACAGCAATTTTAGTAAACATCATATTTTCTCCACTAAAATCATGGCTATCCCAAGTTTTTTTTAGTAGCACAGAATATTCACATTTCTTTACTGTAATTTTTGCAATAATTGGACTAGAAATGATAAATCAAGTTCCAATGAACTTGTTTCGATTTCAAGGGAAACCGATTGTCTATTCTGCTGTTTTTGCAATAAAGTTAGTTATAGTGCTACTCTTAAATATATATTTTTTAGTTTATGCAGAAATTGGTGTAATAGGTATATTTTACAGTCAGTTAATTGCAAATACGATCCAGATGATCTTTACTATTCCAATACTCTTAAAGAATTTTTATTACAAATTTGATATCAAGTTAATAAAGGAGATGCTAAGTTATAGTATTCCGCTTATCTTTAGCGCGATCTCTGTTCAACTTTTGGCAATTGGAGATAGATACATTATTAAGTATTTGTTAGATTACTCGCAAGTGGGAATATACTCACTCGGGTATAAAATCTCTGGTGTATTAAATGTATTTATCGTACAAGCTTTTGCACTGGGATTTTTACCAATTGCATATAAGATGCAGGATTCAAAAGATGCTCAACCATTTTTTAAAAAAATATTTAAATATTTTTCTATGATATTGGTTTTCGGTGCCTTGGGAGTATCATTGTTTGCGCGAGAAATATTACTTGTATTTGCTCAAAAACCTGAATTTTATGTAGCATACAAAATTGTTCCACTAATTACGATTGCATTTATTTTTAAGGGAATTCAATATATGTTTCTTTTAGGATTTCATTATGTGAAGAAGACAAAGTACATTGCCTATATTGTAACAATTGCATTATTTGTAAATTTGGGTTTGAACTTTATATTGATACCCCAATTCGGAATTTGGGGAGCGGCATTAACAACTGTTATCTCGTCACTGTTGATCTCTATAATCTCATATTTTGTTTCCCAGAGATTTTATCCAGTAAAATATGAAATGGGTAAAATGTTTATTGTTTTTGCAGTTGGAACAACATTATATTTAGTCTCAGGATTGCTGGCAGATGTAGAAATATATATTGGAATAGTTTTAAAGCTTATATTGTTCTTATCTTTTCCTATCTTATTATTTATTTTCAAATTCTACGAACGTACAGAATTAGATAAAATGAGAAAAGTTCTTAGTAGATTTAGAAAATAAAAAGCTCCATCATAAATTGATTAATACAATGATCATTTTATTAAAAGCATTTTTTTAGTTTCAATTAATATGTTGTTACATACTAATCTATATAAATATATTCCGGAAGCAACAGGCTTATCTAAATTATCTGTTCCATTCCAAATAATTGATGATTGATTATTAAGTAGTGAATATTCATGAACCTTTTGACCTTTCAAATTATAGATGATCAGCTCTTTATTTGAAGTATTGTTTGTAAGTAAGAAAGAGATTGTAGTAGAGGGATTGAATGGGTTTGGATAATTCTGGAACAATTTAATCTGAGTTTGCTCAAGTGGATTAATTATACTAGTAGTATCAGTTACGGTAATATAGTTTAGTTTAATTACAGTATCCTCCATGGTTCCATTTGTTATTGTTAAAGCAATGCTGTAAACTCCAACTTGCTGAAATGTAAACAATGGATTTTGTTGGTTGCTATCTATAAAACCATCATTATTAAAGTCCCACATATAGCCAGTTATGTTGCCAGTGGAAAGATCCGTGAACTGAACTTCTAATGGAAATTCACCACTTGTAGGTGTTCCTTCAAAATCAGCATTCAGAAGTTCACCTTGTTGAAAATAGTATGTACCCATATCGGTTATTGTTCCATCTGGATCTAAAGATGTGGAAGGATCGCCAGCATCAATACACGGTGAAGTTTCTTGAAGATGATAATTTCCATTTACAGAATCAATAAATAATGGATTCTGCATGATATTTCCTTCTCCAACAAAATAATCTTGTGTATCTGAGTAAGTTACATTTGCATAACCACCATTATAGAAATTAAAACCAGAAGATTGATTATTCCAAATTATGCTATTATTTATGTTTATGTTTGCGTCTTCACAATAAATTGCACCATAATAACCACCATTTGAAACATTGTTGCAGATCGTTACATGGTTAAAATAAGAGCTTGAATCAACCATATAAATTGCTGATCCTTTTTCGCCGGATGTATTATCACAGATTAGCACATTAGTTAATGTCAAATCGGTTGTATGTTCATTATGCCCACAACAAATTCCTGCACCCTTATCCATACAACTATTTCCTATAATAGTTACATTTTCTAAAATTGGATTACTACCCCAGTTACAATGAATTCCACCTCCATCATCATATGTTGAATTGTAGCTAATAACAACATCTATTATAGTTGGGTCTGAATGCAGATAACAGAAAATACCTCCACCATCACCTGCATTGTTTTGTGTAACTATGCAATTCATGATTGTTGGATCAGAGTCTTCATGACAGAAGATTCCTCCTCCGCAATGAACAGCATTCGGCATTATTTTTCCACTTCCATTCGTAATTGTAAAACCAACAATAAGCGCTGAGGAAGTTTCTCCATTCTCGAAAGTAACAACGCTTCCATTTTGAGAACCGTTAATAATTGTTTGCTCAATATAGGAATTGTTTTGAGTTGTATAAAACAATGAAGCAACAACTATATCTAATCCATTGTAATTTATGTTTTCATAGTATGTTCCTGGTTGAACTAGGACAGTATCACCTTCTACAGCAACATTGATTCCTGATTGAATTGTTGGCTGATCTTCTGGAATATTTATTACGGAAGCTGAAAGAAATAATACTGAAAATGCTAGGATAATGAGAATGAATACAATTCTAGTGTTCTTCATAAAATCCTCAAAACAAAATCAAATTTTGTATTTCTATAATTTATTATATTGTGTTCAAAATAACTATTTTAGCAGAAGCATTTTCTTTGTAAAAGTTTTGTCTCCCATATTAAGTTTATAGAGATAAACACCAGATGTAACAGATTTCCCATATTCATCCATTCCATTCCAAGTAACTTGATGTTGTCCTAAAGATAGTTGTTCACTAACGAGTTGCTTCACTAATTGTCCTTTCAAGTTAAAAATAGAAATTACAACATCTCCACTTATCTCATTTGAGAGAGTGAATGAAATTGTTGTTGAGGGATTGAATGGGTTTGGATAATTATTTAGTAGAGGATCACTTATTGAGATTAGTTGCTCATCAATCTCAGAACCAATCAGGTCTATATCAGCATCATCACGAGGTTCAAGTTTAAATGCACCATAAGTGTAATCTACAATTCCTGTTAGATTGTAAATAAGTTCGCTTGTGACAGGTTCATAAGTATAATCTCCCAAACCACCAATAATACAGATTCCAGATTGATCTTCAACTTCCCAATTCCCATAACCAAGACTATCATTTGAAACCGTAACATTCTGAAGTGTTGCTAGAACACATTCGTAATCTTCTGTTGAAGATAGCTCTGCAGAACTAAGAATTACAGGCTCAGGAAGTGTAGCTGTTCCAGAAATTGTCATATCAACAACATCTATTATCTCAGTTTTTTCGTTGTATTCTAAAACAGTACCGGATATTGTAATCACATCTCCAACTTCAACTTCTTGTAATGGATATATCGCAATTCCATTCCAAGCTCCTGCACCATCTTGAATAAAGAAGTAGTTTTCAAATACAGCTGTAACGACACCGGAAGTTTCAACCAATTCTCCTTCATGTGGGGAAGGGCCGGTAATAGAATATTGAATATCATAAATTGAATATGGTGTAATCGGAACAGGCTCGATAATAGAGAATGGAGAATTACTTTCATCAAATGGATCTCCATCATCAGCATCAGATATAATTATAACATAATTATCTGCGATTGTAAGATCTGAGGGTATTTCCCATTCCCAAATGCCATCATCTTCAGTGGATGCAATAAGAACATCTCTTTCTCTATAAACCGTTTCTAATTCTATTTTTATATTACCGGTAAAATTTATTGAAGTCCATGTAATAGAATGTGTAGATCCTTGTTCCCATTGCTCACCTCCATTTGGGCTTGCAACGATAATAGTAGGAACAGGAGTTCCCCCAAAAGTTTGACTATTGTTTAATTCTCCGGGAGTTTCAGATGCAGGTTCTTGCCATACAAAGTCACTGTAAACTGCTCCAGTTCCCAATAGTTGAAGTGATTCTCCTATTAGCGTTGTACTTCCTTCAATAACACCAATATCTGTAGATGTTACTCCACTGGCTGGCCCATCAGTTGCTTCAAAAGTACCTTCATAACTTAGGAATTGTCCTGGAATAAGTGTTCCTTGATAATCTATTGCTAAACCGTCTGGTTCACCATTTTGTATGCCATTTTCTGGATATTCATAATGATATAAAGTAAAAGTATCACTAACTATCCCTACTGTAAATTGATCTAAAGTTTTTGTGTCGTAGCTTGAACCATTATTTCCATTATATAAAGTGATAGCGAAATCGCCTAAACTAAAGCTTCCGGCATTATCCAAAACTATTTCAATAAATTCTCCAACATCTGTACTTGAATTATCATAATGCAATTCATTGATCCAAATATTTTGAGCAGATAGAGATGTGAACAAAATTGCAAAAACTAAAATTATCAAATAATTCTTATTCATACTTATTACCATTCCTTAATTTCTATTTGTGAGAAGATTGGTTCCATTTTATCGGCAGCTCTTTTTTGATAGCTTTTTGCTGCTTCCTGAAATCTATACCAATTT
>Ga0233437_1005930_pt1 | contig 12860 bp, 8 predicted proteins | sample SI_122_August201_FD_182714 | JGI IMG/M metagenome (GOLD analysis project Ga0233437, IMG submission 182714) | Seawater microbial communities from Saanich Inlet, British Columbia, Canada - SI_122_August2016_200_MG | ecosystem: Environmental > Aquatic > Marine > Inlet | place: Canada: British... | reverse complement strand
TCTCGCGCGCCAAACAGACCAAGGCTACCCTCGCCCAAACTGGAGAGTGGCCTCTCGGCTGGGTCGACTGGGGATACACTACCGCCAACGGCACCACTCTCATCGGCATCTACAACAGCCTCCCCAACTCAGCCAAAGGTAACTCCAAAATTATTATCGAAGGAATCGACGACTACTACCTCAACTCCGCCGGACTCGATGTCATGTCCGACATCTCCAAGCCCAAACAACAGTTCTGCGAAACCTTCTCCCAAGCAGTTGCTAGTAACCAGAAATGGGCCACCGATCTTGCCCAGGCTCCCATCTACTCCCCTTCTTTTCGCCAGGGGTACGCTAGAGGAAGTATTTGTAGATGGAAAATCTGTTGCCCAGGGACCGACAAAGATTGCCCCGGAGACGATGAAGAATCTCTCGGGGCTGCCAGATCACTCTTTTATGACACAAGTATCTCCCAAGCTTTTGGCGGTGCTCTAGACGACCTCCTCCTCTACTACCCACTCGAAGAAGGTGCCAAGATTTTCCGTCGTGCCGCAGCCAATAATCAGCTTATTCGCTTTCTCACCTCAGCCTCCCCTAATGCCATTCCATCAGTTATCGCGACTCGTCTCGACAAAGAACTGGAGGGTAATGAGTGTTTTGATCGTCGTCCCAACCTTTTTAGCTGGCTAAGTTTTGGTAATATTTATGACTATCTTAACGACTATGAATATCTCGATCCTGACGAAAAATGCCCCGGCTACACCCTCCAACCTGAGCTTACCAAAGAAAAAGGAGGCGCCTTCGCCAGAGAGTCTCTCATCTCTCGCATCATAGGACTACTCTGGAAAGCGCTAGATGATTTTGTTCCCACCAAACGCCACCTCCTCACCGTCCCAGACGCCATGGGTCAGAGTATCTCCGAACTCCAGGGTCATATCTATGATACTCGCGATAATCTCGCCGAACTAGAAAAACAACTCGAATACAACCAAAGCCTCAGTAACATCGTCGACGACAATGCAGAGTTTCTCTTTGCAGGCAAGTATGGACATATTGCAGACCGCAAACGCACACTCGCATACTTTACCTGTGGCTCCAACGAATACTCATCTCCCCAAGAAACCAGTATCGAGGCCTACGCCCTCGGCACCCGTGTCGGCTGCACCTACACAAAAGAAGATCTTGATGGACTCTGTGATCCCACTGCATTCAAGGAGTTGATCGCCGACTCTCCTTGGGAGGCTCCTTTACCTAGTGCCGTCACTACCATCCTCAACTCCGAGATGTTCGTAGGTGGCAAGCTCAATCCAGAGCTAGAAGAGGTCTATGCCCGCGCCTCCAAAGAAACTGGCGTTCCCTGCGAGGTCTTAGCGGGTCTCCACTTTGAGGAAGGCAGCGCATATTTCACTGACTACGGCAGTCCAGAAAAAGTCTCCGTCACTAGCGGTAATCCCCTTGAGCCAGGTCAGAGTTTACTGGACACCGCTCTCATTGCAGGTAGCGCACTCCTTCGCCATCCATTTAGTAACACCAGCACTCTGATCAAATCAATCAGCAACTTCAATGGTGGTGGCAACAGCAACTGCCAATTCGGATATCCCTACCCCATTCCCTATGGTGGTTGTCCGCGCTCATTCCAAGGAGACGATGATCCCTACGCCACCAACCAGCTCGACCCCCGTCACACCAACATGTGGCTCCTCTTCCACTCCGACAACACCGCGGGAGAACCCACCCCGTACGGCGCCGACCGACCTGGCGCTTTCGCAGTTGCCCTCACCGTCTACAACGAAGCCACCAGCAAAAACACAGTCTCGACTGATCCTGACAGCACTGACCCAGACTCACCCACTTCTCCAGGCTCCTCTCGCACCAACTTCACACCTCAAGAATGTGGGGAAAACAGCTTGAGCACTGCCCTCGGCTGCCTCTCATACGGTGACGACATGGCCTCCATCATTCTCAGCTTCCTCATCGGGATTAGCGGCGCAATCTCCCTCGGGGTAATGCTCGCAGGCACCATTCAGATCATGACCGCAGCCGGAGACATCGAAAAGTCCCGCAAAGGTCGCGAGCTCTTCACTGCCGCCGTAGTTGGCCTCATGTTCATCATCTTCTCAGTCACTCTCCTTCGCACATTCGCAGGTGAGATTATCAAACTCCCTGGGTTTTAAGAACATACATATGCAATCACTTATCAACCTTATCGCTGGCAATCGCTTCGCCCGTATCGCACTCGGTGCCACGCTCGGTATTGGTATTCTCATTCTCCTTTTCTCTCCTGACAAGAGCCCTTCCTCACTCTCCCCCACCAGGCTCCCCCCTACTTCTCCCAGACCAGAGTTAACTGAGCTCAACACAGAAGAGAGGAGCAACGCAATCAAGTACCGCACTGGTGCTACCGACGCACTCCCAATCCGAGTCACAAGCTTCATGACTAGCACGGGGATAGATACGGATATCAGTATCTTCATTGATCCTCTCGACCCCACAGAGACTGTCAGGTTCGAGATTACCGGCCTCTCCTACGCCAATCCCAACACCGACCCTACTGCTAATCCCAACATCACAGCTTACGAGGAATCATTCATTCGTGGCCTATCTCTCATGAGAAATGCTGGCCTCACCCCCAGTCGACTCATTTTCATCTACTCCGACATAGACTACATCAGAAATACAGCTCAATCCTGGGTTAATTACCTTGAACTTCTATAAATCACACACAACTGCTGTGTCCCTCGTAGCTTCATGCGAAGTGGGAGATCGATCATCTCGGACTACTCGATTAATCGCCCAACTTGACACCTATTGACATTTCATATCATTTGTCATAATATATGAATGTGGACAAACCATTCGACTGGAATCCAGACAAAAATCGCACTTTACAAGCTGAGCGTGACGTCTCATTCAACGATGTTTTACTTGCATTAGAAGATGAAAAGAGATTTTTCAAAGTTACCGATCATCCTAATCAAACAAAATATCCCAACCAAAGAGTTTATATCGTGCTCATTCGCAATTACACCTATATTGTGCCATTTGTTGAAGATGAACACAAAATATTCCTCAAAACAGTTATCCCCAGTCGCAAAGCCAACAAAAAATATAAAAATACTAAGGAGGAGTAATTATGCACATACAACAAGATTACAATCTCGACAAAGAAGAGCAAGATCTCCTCGATTCGTATGAGCGTGGCGAATGGAAAACTATCAAAAACTTCGCAGCCGAGAAAAAACGCTACCAACAAGCAGCTCGTTATACTCTCTCCAAACCTAAGAACATCAATATTCGTCTACAGGTGATGAGTCTCGAAAGAATCAAGTCAAAAGCAGCAAGCTTAGGTATCCCCTACCAAACCCTCGCCAGCAGCATCCTCCATCAATACGCCTCTGGCCAGACCATCACCCCCTGATTCCCCCACTGGAACACTGGAATACTGAAAAACTGCAACACTCGAGCGTGTTCCGCTCGCGTATGCTAAAATTCTACCTATCATGAATCGTCTTTTCCGTTCACTCATCCTATCTTTTTTCTCTCTATTTTTCCTCATATCTCTTCCCACCCCAGCCCATGCCGTCTTATTTTCAGATATTAGCGCAACGGGCTCATTTAATCCTATGAGTTCTGAAAAATTTACCATCGGCGAGGCTGATTGTGAAGATGCTGGGGAACAACCTTCATACAACCCAGGTCAAGTAGAGGTTTTTGTTGCAGGCCTTGCTGTCCTCAACTCTGGCATACAATGTCCAGATGGAACATATGCACGAGCAGGAATAATCAACCACACGGTAGATGCCACCATCGCACTTCTCAATAGTCAGCCAAGTAGTCAAGAGTATATTGCTGACGTACTCGATAACATCGGAATTCCTCAAGTCTCTTCCGCCTACGCCCAGGGAACAGGCTACTCAGCAATGTCTCCATTTCTCCCCTTCTGGAAAGCATTTCGCAATGTCGCCTACTCTCTCTACATCATCATGTTCGTCGTCGTAGGCATCATGATTATGCTCAGGACCAAGATCAACGCCCAGACTGTCATCACCATTCAATCAGCTCTCCCCAACCTCGTCATTACACTTCTTCTGATCACATTCTCCTACGCCATCGTCGGCTTTATGATCGACATCATGTATTTCCTTATCTATTTTGTAGTCTATCTCGCCAGCGCCTTTGACATCATTACTAGCCCAACCACAGTTATTGACCGACTTCTTAGTCATTCGGCCAGAGGGGTAATTTTTGATGGTCGAAACAGCATTATTAGGGGTGTCTCACTCGCACTAACTAGTATCATGAATGGTGTGGGTGGAGGACTAGAAGTCTTGGGTCGCGTCATTAGCGCCTTCACAATCATGAACCTTGTAGTCTCTATCGCCTTCACTATTGCCAGCCTCAAACTTCTTTTTGCACTTATCAAAAGCTATATTATGATCATAATCCAGCTTATTACAGCCCCCATTCAACTGCTTTTTAATGCACTCCCCGGGAGTGAAGCATTTAGCAAATGGCTCAAAAAAACAGCCAGTTACATCATTCCCTTCCCTGTTGCTGCCGCCATGTTTATCATTGCAGCAATTTTTATCGGCGACCCTACCAATAGCACCTATCTTGGTGGAGCTGGCATTCCCATTACAGATGCCAATCCATTTACCATCAATTCTAGTCTCGATCTTCACAACGAACAAAATCTCTGGATTCCACCCTTTACCCTCCAGGGAGGAGTCGACATTACCAATAATGACATTCTCTCTCTCATTGGCTTCGTTATCTTTCTCATGACGCCCGCCTCAGTCAAGATGGCTCAGGAATGGCTACAGGTCAAGGAATCTCCATATACTGCTGAAGCCCTCTCCTCTGCAGGCATAGGGGTTAAAGCGGGCACTCTACCCGCAACTTGGGGTTGGAAAAGTATTCAAGAAGAAGCAGCCTCTCGTAGAAGCGCAGAGCATCTGGCTGGTGCTATTCGCCAAACAGGCTCACCAACTGAACGCAGACCAGCAGATTAATTTAATCTACAATCCTATTTATCACTCACGACTTCTTGCCCGGCTTCCAATACTAGGTTAAAAACCTCTGACCCAAAACTCCAGGCTGCCCAAGCTGGATCGTCAAATAGTGGTATTCTCTTTATAGTCCTCCAAGACCTCGCTAAGATTTTCTTAACAATTTTTCTTCTAATAATTTGTTTCTCTGATAGAGATTTATCATCTAATTTTAATAATGAACTAAGAGATTTTCCACCTCCTATCATGTCATCAACAATCTCATCCATTATCTTTCGTGGGAACATTCCTTCACTAGACATTGCGGCTGCTTCAACTTCAATATCTCTACCTGTCATTATCTTTCTATTCCACATCTTCTTATTATATGCCCCACGGAACATCTCTTTCTCTGCAACGCGATGTCCATCATGTCCAATTAACCAAAATGTGTTCCCATTCTCATCTTTAATTTTGCGATTGAGAATAGTTCTGTCATCATCTGGATTGGTTTTTGCAACCTCATATGCCCTTACTTGCCTTGTACTTGCTCGATAATCAATTCTCAAAAACGCCTCAAGCCAAGCATCTACTTGCTCAGGGGGGAGATATGATCTCATCATTCCTGTTGCCTCGATCACATCTGCTGCAGTAGCTCGTCCAGACTGCAATTTCGACAGTTTGCTACCCACCTCCATTGCCGCCTTCATATATTTTGTAGAGTATTCCAACACATCGCTGCCCTGAAAAAACTTAGAAGGATCCATCACCGATGCAAAATTAAAATCAGACATAAACTCCGCCATATTTTGTGGCTTCCAATCATCTCCCATAATCATATTTCTTCTTTTTACCAGTGGTTCCAGCTCATCGAAGCGCATATTCTCCATCAACTCCTTTTCGCTAATCATCACTCCGCTACCAACATCTAGATTTCTCTCCTCACCCCACTGCATTGTTTCACATAATTTGTGGAATTCTTTAGCCTGTATTACCCAATTTGCATCATTCCCACCCAACACCTCTCCCTTCTCAGATTTATCAATAAGCACTTTCATTCTCTCTACATCTGGAATAATTTCTTCGGTAATTCCATGAGCAACTAACCAATCAACTCCCAACCCAGAGCTCCATGACTCTTGCACCGTCTTAAAATTATTGCCATAAAGCCTTGCCTCTTCTCTCGATCGCATTCCGACTGTAATAGATTTTCCTCCCTCTTCCATATACTTCCCACCACCGAGTGCTATCTTCTTTCCCAATCTTTCTGTCAAGACTTTTGCAAATAGGGTCGCTTTCTTCTTATCCACTAATGATGCTCCCAATACTGTCTCAATTTCTTGAAACATTAAATTATCTTGAATTGTTTTCTTAACAATACTTCCCGCCTTGTACACTCTTAGCTCTGACAACATATGATTTGATTTTGCGATTTGCTCATAGGCTCCGGTTATCTTCCCGAAATGGGAACTATACGCGTGTCCCATTCGAAATGCTGCTGCCACCCACTTGCTCGTATTCTCAAGTTGTTCCTTTGGATACTGCGCAATATGCTCAGATACCTCGCCAGAATACATCCAAAATTTATCTGCTCTTCGATTCATCCAAACAGATTGCTCTAGGATCTCATGGATAGATACTGCCTCACGCGTACCATTCTGCAACTTTCCTTGCGCCAAACCTTCACTGGAAAATTCAAAGTCAGTCACAAATAATTTGTCACTCAACTTCATCAATTCATTTCCACTCACATCCACTACCAAATCTCCTTCCATACGAGCTCCCTTACCGAACAAATACTCTAAAACTATGCCATAAGCTGCCCCATCTCCTTTGTTTACTTCTGCATTAAGTAGTTTCATCGATGCTCTTGTGCTCTGTAACTCCTGATACATCACTGCAGGCGACCAAGTCTTTCTCGTACCATCCTCTAATTCAATCGACATTGCTCCAGCATTTGCAAATTTTCCTCCAAACACGTGATCAACATTGCTTGTTCCCCACACCTTCGGCATTATCTCTAATACATTCTCAGGAGTAACATCTTTTAGGGAAGGTATAAACGTTGAGTGTTGCCACTGCTCAAATTCCTCTCCCATATCTTCATTGGCCTGACCCAATCGGTATTGTGCATCTCTCAACATAATTGCAAATTGAAAATCAGCAGAACTTTCTCTCAAACCCACTTTTGTAATATATGCCTTTAGGTGCCTACTCGCCTTGCCATATTGCCCAGCGTTCATCAAGTTTTCAAATCTTGCTTGTTCTTTAGCAATACCCGTATCATCTCCTCTTACCTTATCAACAAAATCTCTTAACGCCGACATTTCAGAACCAGTTCCACTATTCTCTTTTAGTTTTTCCAATATTTCAGCAGCAAAAACCTCCCCATCATCAGCTGTTAGTTTTTCCAAAAGATCAGCTGTAAACTTGGTTTCAGCTTTCCTTAAGATTCCATCCATCAGTGCTCCACGCTTCCCCAGGTCTTCTTTACCACCCTTCATCCGACTCATCCATTGTTCTGGGTCGGCGGGTATGCCAACCTCAGCATATCCTGCGGATGGGAATACTCCCACCTGTTCCAATTTTTTGACTTTATCTTGAACTTCCCCTTTCAACCCTTCATATTTTTCAGCAAATTTTAGCTTATTCTTTGATCGTGCAAATTTCCCACCTTTCGCCTCAGATAATATCTCTCCAACCACCTGTTCAAGCGCCATGGTTTGCACAGAGCCATCATCAAAACCAAGATCTCGCCTCAATCTCTGCTCAAAAGCTCCTTGCGCCTCTATTTCAAGCAGGGATAAGGTTTCTAGTGCATTATCTCTTGCCTCTCGGCTTTTCCCAGCCAAACTCTTTAGATCAGATCTTCTATCTCTAATTTGAACTAGCCAATCCATAGCCGTATCTCCGTCAAGTGCCCTCAATTTTTTACCACCTTCTTCAATATGCAATTCTCTTGCCTTTGTCTTAAAATCTTCAATTACTTTCTCTGTCTTCCTCTTCTTCTTCCACGACCAGCCTCTCATTTGCAACCTACTACCATCGTCTTCGGCCTCAACCTTACCCCTTGCAAATCTTGCGCTTCGCTCAATAACTGGAGACTTGTAGGCTACTGGCCTATCAAGTCTTCTCCTTGCCTCAATTATTCCCCGAACACTAAACAGTGTATCTTCCATAATTGCCAAACCCTCTTCACTCTCATGTATTCCCAGCTTTGATCTCAATTCCTTGAGGGCTCCCTCGTGATCGTCAATCTCTTTTTCAGTCAGCTTATCTCCTCCACTATCAATTTTTTCAATTAGATTAGTCTTCTGCGTTTCGACACGTTTTACAAGCTCCACCACCTCTTTATCACCTTTAAACTCATCAATTTTCCCAACTACTGTCCTCAGTTGCTGCTGCGCCTCGACTTTTTTAGCACTAAAAATATCAAGCAATTCTTCCGCCTCAACTTTTGCAACTTTCCTATCTTCAGACTTATTTGACCGCAACTTCTGACTCAAGGCCTCTAAATTAATTACTTCTTCTGATCCAGGCTTCGCTTCTCGCATGAGTAGCGACAGCTTAATCTGCATCAACAGTGCGTCCAGCCTATTTACTCTTTCTGAATTTTCCAACTTAACTTTTCCACTCACTTTATCCACAGATTTGTCCGACTTTGTCTCAGGCGTTTTTGGGGAGGATTCATTCTTCTTCGTCATACCCACAATTCTACCACACCAGACAAGATTAGATGCTAGAATATAATTCATGGCAACAATCAACAACCTTACCTCCGATCAGACTCAAACTCTCCTTACCAAAGGTTTCACTGACAATGAGCTCATTTTCTACCTTAGTCAAATCAGATCTCACCAGCCAGTCAGTTTGGAATACGGCAACGAATTTATTTTTATCTCCCCACAAGATGCCTGGAATCTCATCGACACCTGGGTCACAGACTCCGGGAGTAACTATTCCATCCTAGAAAGAGGTTCGCTCACTGCAAAAGCAAATCACCTCACCACAAGCATCAATAGTTATAAGCAAACCAAACGAACAGCTGCTGCCGTCCAACCTGCTCTCAGAACTGAGATTTCCCAGGAAAAACTATCCGATCAGCCACTCAATAGTTTCCAACGAGCCCTCGCTGATCGCAGTGATTTCTATCAAGCTTACAATGACTACCTTCTCAACCCCACTAGCAATAAGATTGCCAACCTTCCTTATCTCAAGCGCATTATCCCCAACGATCGCATCCGCAATCTCGTTGCTCTTCAGCTTGTTGCCAACTGGTCTAACTATCTTCAGCCATCAGATCCCGCACTCTCCTCTCTTCCACCAGCTCAAGCCAAGGAGTTTGCTAGAGTTAGCAATCTCAACGAAACATCTCAGCTCCTTCGCTACACCCACCAACAGGAAAAAGGCCCGCTCATAGAACTTATCCACTCTGATGAGGGTCAAGGGCAATTGTCAGATGTTCTCGACACTATTGAACAAGATGTCCAATCTCACTACACAAAGAAGGGGGGGGAGTTCAACCGGGAAAAAGCTCTGCACGACGCTAGTAATTTTGCACAATTTACCCTCCTTGGAGGAACTCTCACAAACCTTACCCAAAATCTTCGAGCAAATGGTTCTCTCGGGCTTGATCCTGCCGAACTAGATAGACTCAACCGCGCTCTACGCCAAAATATCATCTCTGCTTCCCAAAACCCAAACCTCCATCTCTCAAGCCAGGAGATTATCGACAACACTCTCGACCAATTCAATGCCTCCTCACACTCTCGCACCACTCTTTCTCAAGAACTACTCAAGCTATCCCCCCAGATAGAAACTACTCAGATCTCCCTAAGAAATAGTTTTCTAGAAAACGTCCTCTCTGAGTCTGGCAATCAAAGGTTAATTGCTACCAGCAAACTTGCTCGCGAAGCAGGTGTTAGTCCTGAAACTTTCTGGCTCAAACAATCTGATCTTGATCGGGCTCAATCTCTTCTTCTGGCTAGACACGGCGCCACATCAATCATAGAAGCTATTAGTGGAGAGATGAATAATCCCAACTCCAACCCTCTCCACCTCAATCAACTCCTAGACTTTCAGAATAAAACTGAGGGTTATCAGTCATACATGCTCGCAAGACAAGATATTCCCGGTTTTGCCTTTCGCGACGCTCTTGCACATGCGTCTGGCACTTATCGTTCTATTAGACAACCATATGACAATTTCACCACCAAAATCTGGGGGAAGTACGACAAAATTGACTCCATCATTAATTATCCTCAGAGAAAAATTATCAATTTTTGGCAAGATGCAGTAGATGGCAAAATCAGTTTTCGCGATAAGGTCTACAATATTCCCACAGTTGTTCGATTGGGCAAAACCAACATTCCCCTTCTCAACCTCCCGGGGTTCGCAATTGACCAGTTCATCAAATTCAAAAAAAGCATCGCTCTTGGCATTTTTCGCTTCGCAAAATCAGGAAATCGTGCCAATAACTCTTTCTGGGGAGGAATTGCAAGCTATTCCAAAGTATTTTTCAAATCTGATGGCAATTTCGCCCAAACAAACTTCTTCATGTTTAGCAGAGCCAAAGGAAATGTTCTTAACTGGGCTTCCAAAAAAATCACCAACAAATCTTGGCAGGCAGTCAAGGCTAGTATTGGAGGTAAGCTCTGGGCTGGATTTAGCAAGGCTGCACCTGGGCTCTCAAAAAAATTCGCAGGGACAGCAATTCAAAAAATTGTCACCTCGCTCGGATTTGCCAGCATTTCAGGAGGAACAGCTCTTCTCATTCAAGCAGGATTCATCGTTGCCACAACCGGACTCAAAAACATCTGGAAATTCATTACCAACAAGGGGGGCTTCCGCACAAAAGCAATCAACCTCGCTCCTATTATCGCCGGGATCGCTGCAATTCCCGCACTTATTACAAGCGCTCTTGGAGCACTAGCCCTTACAATTTCTGGAGCAATTGGCGCGCTCGCTACCGCACTCGCCTCTGTTCCAGCTCTTATCATAGCCGCTCTTGGCATCGCTTTTGGATCAGTATTAGTTTTGCTATTTTTCATCAACACCATGATTAAAACCCCTTGGGACATCGACTCGGCTCCAGGCAGGATCCTCACCTCCATTTTCTGCGACGAATCAGGCGAAGGAGATGGCTCCGCAGCCAGTGCTGCAATTTGTATTGCAGATATTCTTACCAAAGCAGGACTCAACCCCCTTCTAGCTAGCGATGTCAACTCAACCCTCTGGCAACAAATCATTTCAGCCCTCTTTCCAGACACAATCAAAGCCATCGCCAAATCAGCTTCCGGACAAGGAGCTTTCCAATGCGTTGGACTCATTGCTGCCGGAGTTACAGAATCTGGTGGAGCTTACTGGGAACCTCCCAACGCCAACCAGCTCGACATCAACAGCCCTCCAGGATACACATATGTATCTGGGGTTGGTAGTTGCCAACCAGGAGATGCCTTTGTTGATATGGGTGGCACCTACGGGCACACCGGCTGGATCGTCGAAGATGCAGGAGCTCATTTTGTCTGTGTAGATGCCAATATGGGCTCAGCTGGCGCCGTCAGAAATCGCGATTCTTGTCGTTACGATAAAAGCAAAATTGATGGATGCTTAAAAAAGATATAAGCTAATAATATAAACATGAACAATCTCTCCCTCAAACAAAGACTCATCATTATTCTTTCTGTATTAGCACTTTTTATCATAATCATTCTCACATTACGCCAATCATCTCCCCTCCCCATTCCCACAATGCTCTCTTCTCAGCCTACGAGTAATTCTCAAAACGCAAGCGTTTTTAGTCCTATCAAGCTCATTTTCGACTCCCCCCTCGATCCATCTCTCATCTCCATCTCATCCACTCCTCCAGAGGTGTGGACTCCTCAAGTCAGCGGAAACAATCTCACCCTCACACACGAACAGTTTTTCCATGCTAATCAAGAATACTCAGTCAATATTTACTATAACGATTCTTTGCTTACAACCCTTAATTTCAAAACCCACGCCGAACAAAACGATCCTCGCTATCTCCAAACAGTCCAAGAAGAAATGGATCACGACTACCCCCTCGCAACTTCATTCCCCTACGAAACCAGCGTCCTTCGCGTCGTCTACATCTCCCCCATGACTCTCGAGATCACCCTCAAATCCGACTCCCTCACAGAGAAAGAGGCCATCTCCCAGATCAAGTCTTGGGTCACCAGTAACGGCGGCGACAGCACCACTCACGAGTATCAGGTCATCTCCGCCCCAGAATCAACCCCCACTCCAACAGAATCTCCCACATCCCCAGAGCAATCCCCCATCTCCCAGTGATACAATGATTTAAATCATTATATCAACCATCATTCCCATCAACACCATAAATCCAGAATTTCATTGCAAACTTAACTTGCACCTCCAAATTTGATCTAGTACTATATAATAACTAGGTAAATATAGGAGGAACTATGCCCAATGATACTCAACTCACACTCGATGACTTCGCCGAAACTCTCATTCGCGACAAGCAATACACTACTCTCACCGAAACAACTCACACTGAACTCAAGAACGATATCCTCAAACGCGCCCACGACTATCTCCTAGCCAAAACTATCGCCAAGCTCACAGATGAGCAGGCTCAAGAACTAGACAAATTACTCGATACCAACCCAGAAGATAGCAAAGTCCAAGACTTTATCAAAGACGCCATCCCCGACTCCGCCATCTTTATCGGTGACACTCTCTTCCAATTCCGCCAGGTATATCTAGGACTCGCCTAAACATGTCCGAAACCTCTGGCCATCATCCACCAGAATCTGAGATTGCTGCAAGTAAAAGCAAGGAGCATGTATTGTATGCTCCAAAAATCATCGTAGTCCCGGATACTCACGGACTAGACCCTGCCTTCTA
>Ga0233437_1005926_pt1 | contig 12870 bp, 14 predicted proteins | sample SI_122_August201_FD_182714 | JGI IMG/M metagenome (GOLD analysis project Ga0233437, IMG submission 182714) | Seawater microbial communities from Saanich Inlet, British Columbia, Canada - SI_122_August2016_200_MG | ecosystem: Environmental > Aquatic > Marine > Inlet | place: Canada: British... | reverse complement strand
TGAAGGTTATATGACCGATCATTCACAATGGACTAGGGAAATCGCGTTAGAGCTTGCAAAGCAATTGGGAATTGAAATGACTGATGCACATTGGGAAATTATCGATTATATTCAAAAAGACTTTGATGAAACCGGCAGCACGCCATCAATAAGACGTGCAAAAAAAGTGGGTGGAATAGACGTTGCAGTATTATATTCACTTTTCCCGGATGGACCAATGAAAAAAGCAACAATGATTGCAGGATTTGAAAAGCCCGCAAGTTGCGTATAAGAGAAAAGGAGACGAATTATGCCAGAAGGTAAATTGAAAAAAGTATCAATAATATGTTCAAAAGGCTCCCTCGACGGTGCTTATCCAGCACTGTTCTTGGCAAACGGGGCAAGAATGGAAGGTATCGAGGTAAATGTATTCTTTACGTTTTTCGGTATGGACGCAATAACAAAGAAAAAAATGAAGAAAATCAGAATCTCGACAGTAGGAAATCCAGCACTGGCCTTGCCGGGTACTTCACTTGGTATGCCAACATGGCTGGGCGCTATCCCCGGAATGTCTGCTATTGCAACCGCTATGATGAAAAGGACAATGGAAAAATTAGATATCCCTCCAATTGATGAATTCATAGAAATGATATCAGCGGCAGGCGGAAAACTATGGGCATGCAAAGCATCAGTAGATATGTTTGGTCTTAAAGAGGAAGACTTTTGCGATGAGGTTGATGGCATTTTAACAGTTGGCGATTTCTACGATTTATCAGAGGGTGCAGAAATAATATTTACATAAAATGGTTCTGGTGCAAAGAATCTAATAATTGTTGTAAGAGTACTTTTATTCCTCTCTCAGCCATCATTTCTATAAAGTTTCTATAGCTGAGCGGATACTTCAAATACCATCTCACACTAAGCAATATGATTTCCTTCTCAAAATGACGCCATTAAAATATATTCTCTGTCAAATTATTAACTCCGTATAGTAATTTGCTTAATTATACCATACGGAGTTTTGAATTTCTATTAACCTAAATTCGTTGCACCAGAACCTTATTTTAGAATATTCGATACGCGCTTACAAACCGAGATTTCCAATAGGTCTGCTTATAGCTTGTCTCGATGACACCCTTGGAGATAGCGTGAACCATATTCGTGTTCGAAGATACAATACCCATGTGCCCGCTTGTAGAGCTAAGTCCGTACATATGGAATACGATAATATCGCCGGCTTTTAGTGCGTTGATGTCCGTAATCTTTTTATACTTCGACGTTGTACGCCAGCCGTAAGAAGTCATATAGCTCTGTTTTATACCAGCTTTATTAAGCACCCAATACACAAATCCGGAGCAGTCAAATTCGTTAGGTCCTTTTGCACCACGCACATATGGCGATCCAAGCTTGCTTCGTGCAATGGCAAGCATGTCGGCAATTTTATCCTTAGAAGGCGCCGCTACAACGTTGTCTTCGCTGCTACTGCTGCTGTCGCCACTACTGCTGCTGCCGTCGCCGTCGCTGGCGGAGATCGGATTCAATGCTTTCTTAAAATCGTCGCTCATCAAAAGCGTGATGGTTTGTTTGCCGACTTTTCCATCAACCGCTAAGTTGTTTGTTTTTTGAAACAGTCGTACTGCGGCCTCGGTGATAGAACCATAATATCCGGTTGTCGAAGAACTTTTCAAGCAGTTCGCTTCGACCAGCCTCTTTTGTACCTTGGTGATTGTATCCCCTGAATCTCCAATTGTGAGCGCGTTCGGGAGCGCCTCGCTCGAATCAAGAAGGTCTTTCGTTGCGGGTCCTAAATATCCGTCAGAGATAAGACCGTTTTTATCTTGAAACAGTTTTATACCGGCAAGTGTGTCTTTGCCGTACGTGCCGTCAGGCTCTGTTGTTAGATATGCAAGGTCTTTTAACCGCTGCTGATATTTCAATACGATATCGTTTTTTTCACCGTAGGACAAGATGTTTGGTTTTGCATCTGTGCTATACAATGCTTCAAGAGTGTGCATCCCAACTTTGCCATCTGCGGTGATATCATTCTTTTCCTGAAAGGAAAGCACGGCGTCTTTCGTAATATCTCCAAAGTATCCGGTGGTGTTGCTTTTGTCTGCCAGATAGCCCATTTGATACAGTCTCTCTTGCACGTCTTTGACGTCGTCACCTTGTGCTTCGAGATAAATCATATATTTTTCTGCAGCATTCGACATTAAGGTATCGTACAAATCTTCATCCACGACACCAAGCTGCTTTTGCCCAAGCTGACGTTCAAAAAGCTTAACACCTGCCCTTGTGACCGAGCCAAAGTGCTCGGTTGGTTCAGCACCGTCAATATACCCAAGCACCATCAAACGCTCTTGTATATCGGCAACGGTTGCGCTGTCATCTCCGTATGCCAGGCGAATCGGTGTGGGCGTTGGCACGGGCGTCGGGTTCGTCGTTGGCACAGGAGTTGCCGTGGGCGCCGGCGCCGGCGTGGTTACATCTGCCATTTGCGTTTCAGGCGTATCTGCGGCACTTGCCGGCACCTCTTTTGGTCCGGATAGCGCACCAATAAGCACAATAGGAAGCACAATAAAAACAAGCAAGAATCCTGCCGTAAAAATAATTGTGCGAGGATTACGCTTGAGTAGTTGCATTTTATAACGTTTTAAAATTTCGGTGCTGCTTTTTTTTGCCCTAATGACAGGAATGTTCTTGTTGCGCGGTGTTCTGCGAGAGGGTGTTCGCTTCCTTTTTTTGATAATCATCTACGTCTCCTTAAGTATACTTTTTTATCTTCCACCATTGTCCTCACCTTTATTTTTTCCCATACGGTTTAAATCTTTTTAGACTAAGCGAGTTCGTTACAACAGAAACAGAGCTAAACGCCATTGAAGCTCCGGCAATCATCGGGTTAAGAAGCCCAAATGCCGCAATAGGTATGCCGATAATATTGTAGAAAAACGCCCAAAATAGATTTTGCTTTACCTTTCTCATAGTTCTTTTAGAGAGTCTGATGCTGGCACGAATAGCCATTTTACTTATTGCATCTTGTTCAAATCTCCGATTATGATTTTGATTTCAAGTCCCTGTCCGTCTCTCCATATTGTAAAATCGACCATTTCGCCGATGGCGTACTTTTGTGTTTCCGTAACCAGTTCCTCAACCGTAGTGATTGTCACTCCATTCACTGCTGTGATAATATCGTTCGCCAGCAAACCGGCTTCGTCTGCCGGATAACCTTCGAGTACTTCGACGATTGTAACGCCGTCAGGCGCACCTTCCACGTTGTATGCGTTTGTCACATCGACAAGGCAGGAAATGCCAATGCCTGGGCGCTCGACAGACCCTTGCGTCATCAGTTGCTCGACAATCGGAATGACGGTCCTTGCAGGTATTGCAAAGCCGATACCCTCTGTGCCGATTGGTACGCCATAGTCGTCGTATCCGGCAAGGTACGTCTTTAGCGTGTTAACGCCAATTACCTCGCCTTCGATATTGAGCAGCGGTCCGCCGCTGTTGCCGGGGTTGATCGCTGCGTCTGTCTGTATGTATTTCTGGCTGTAGCCGCCTGTCGATATCACGCGGTTGAGCGCACTGACGATACCCGACGTAACACTTCCGGCAAGGTTGGTGCCAAGCGGGTTGCCAATGGCCACTACCGTTTCGCCAACCTTGAGCGCATCCGAGTCTCCCAGTGCCGCGACGGTAAGCCCTGTTGCTTCAATCTTGATTACCGCGAGATCGGTCAGCGCGTCGGTTCCTACGAGAGTCGCTTCATATTCTGTTCCGTCTACTAGTGTTACCCTTACCGAATCGCTGTCCGTCACCACGTGATTATTAGTTACTATATATCCATTTTCGGTAATAATAAACCCTGTGCCGTAACCGCTGGCTACCTCTGCGGGATTTTGCCCCTCCACCGTTTGGTTTACGCTGACCGTAACGCCCACCACAGCCGGTCCGACTTTCTCTGCAATTTGCACAATCGGGTTTTGCGACTGGTCAATGCTCGGTTTGTCTCCGCCGATAACAAGAGACCCCAAAGAGTCCTCCTCTACCGGTATAGGCACTGTCATTTTAACCGGTTCAACAGTTGCAGGGGCACCGGTATCTGTCGAATCAGTCTTTGTCATAGGGGCTACACAACCCACAAAAATAAAAATAAAAATCAGAGCAAAAAGCGCCATCGTTATAATAAAAAATTTTACAATATATCTATTCATATTACTCACCTCGTAAATATTATATACTCATTCTTGTCAAAATATTATAAATCTATTTTAGCTAACGTTCACCTCTATAATTTCCAGTTGTTAAAAAGTGCTTTATTCCTTAATAAGTATTCATCCGAAATTGTTATCGTTTCTTCGTCTTCTGTTTTATCCTCATCAAAAATAGGCACAGGGTTACATCCGCCCTTCACAACCTCGACTTGGTCTACAGTGAATCTGTTACCGCAGTTTTGGCAAATAAGAACATCACCTTCCTGCACATAATATCCTCGTCCAGAGCCTGTGCACACTTGACACGTGTTAAGCGCAGTTCTCACCGTTCCATCGCTTGCTCTAATCGCGATTACTTCCATATACGTGCCTTCCGCTTCAAACGGGAAAAACGCAGCTTTCTCTGTAATATCGCTTTTCGTTATTGTTACTCCAGCTATTTCTGAAGGATTGGGCTCTTGTTTTGGCAGTTGGGGTTCCTCTGTGATTTCTGTCTCTTTCGCTATTTCATCAGGTTTTTCAACAACAGACGGCTGCACTTTTGCCTCGTTTGTTTTGCAGCCTACCGCAATCATCATTACAACAATAATAGTAATGATAAATAGTGCACTAAATGAGCAATTTCGCGTTTACTCTGAAATCACTAACATTTTACCATATTCATGGTATATTCGCATTAGATTACGCATGTTATTTCATTTTTTGATATAGTTCCCCCTTACCCCCATGAAATGATGATTGAAAACAAGCTATTCGATTGTGATTTTTCTAAGATGTATTGAAGATTATGTTTTCTTTGTACTTGAGCAAGTACAAACCTTTTAGCAAAAGTCTGACCAGTTCCCTCTGAATCGGAATATGATTTCTTAGTCTCTTTTGTTTGAATAGTTGAAATATGTTTGATGCTATAAAGATCAAGTTCAATACTGCTTCTACTGCGTTCCCTCCGTGAACAAAGCAATGGCTCAAGCCAGCGTTGTTCTTCAGATTATTAAATATTCTGTTTTCTATATTCCATCGCGCTTTCATTATCTTATATATTGTTTTTGTGGTGATTGTCATCGATGTTGTTACAATCAAAACTTGACTTCTGTCACCACCTTTATTCTTCTTTTCGAATTTAATATATCTTAGCGACTGTTCTACTCCATCCATATAAAACATTGATTCATATGCCTTTATCGTTTGATTCTTGTCCTGCCACTTTTTGATGGAGCTTTTCTTATTGGTATCTTTCTTAACTTTCTTTATTGCAAGCATATGGCTTTTCTTCACTCGAATTACTGCTTCAATATCTAGTTGTCTGCATTGGTTTACGAATGGTGCATTACATGCCAAAGCATCATATGCGACTACATCGATTAACCCTTTATGCGCGTAAACCGCTCTGTTTAACAGCCTTAAAGATGTTTTCAACTCTCCCTCACCGGTATCATTGGCTTCATTTTTATATTTATACGTCTCATGATCTATAACCAGGTTTATACCTTCTCCAACTAACGACATAACCGTACAGCTATGTGAGTATCGCTTTTTACCCGTGTTCCCCGTAAGCAGGCAATCGCTACAATGCGGTTTGGAGTTATTAAACAATTTGGTCCCATCTATAGCCGTTACAGTATATCCATCTATTTTTCCTTCTTCTAACACTTTGTTTCTGATAGCTTTCTTTACTATATTCCCGTTCATCTTGCGTAAACCTTCAAGGCTCACGGATTTAAGCAGATTCCTAATTGCATCTATCCTTGGAACTCTTGCTCCAGGTGTAAATATGTTTTTAAACTCTCCCACTTTAATCATAGAACTCAATTGATTAAAACTGTTTATCCTTAGTAAAAAACCTATTAAAACCAGTTCTATTATTTGTGATGTCTTGTATGTCGGATTTATTCTTTTATCTGTTATATGTTCAGTTTGCTTTTCGATATGGTAAACGTTTTTGGCATATTTTAATAGCTTTATAAAGTAATTATTCCTCAATCGCTTCTACCTTTTTCGCCAATTATACCAAATCTATTCTTTGCTGGCAAAAGTACAAAAATGCTGCGAATTTGATACCCCTCACATCATTCAAAAAAGCGCCTCTCTATGCTGCTTTTGAGACATTGAGCCGAAATCGCTCCCAAAACGCCCTAAATCATTCCTTTCTCTTTTAATATCAGGATCTTTTGTTGCTAGGCGCATTGCTTCGACAAGCTCTTTTTCGTCCATTCCTGAACCATTATCAAGCAGTTCAAAAGAAATTTCTGGTTCTGGAACAATACTAATATCTATGTTTCTAGATTTAGCAGTTATGCTATTATCAACTACATCTGCAACAGCGATCTCAAATGAGTATCCAATGTCTCGCAATGATTTAATAAAATTCGTGATATTAGGCTGAACTTTTTCTGTCTTCACTATATTGCTTCCCCAATACTATAATTAAACTATTAAAACCTATCATTGATATTATACAGCATTTGCAAATTTTATACAATGCTAAGCTTGCTATAAAACTGAACTTATCTTCTTTCAAATACATTGATGCTATACAATAGATTAATCATGTTGCCTTTTATTATACAGCACCGTTAGCCCATTTTTTGAACTATATAACAGAAGTAATAATTGTTAACGACGGTACAAGAATGTAAGAAAAGGGCGGAATACAAATGTAATTAATCAACGAAATAAAACAAAAGGGTCGTGGTGCAAGAAACCACATTCTCCCTCAAAAAAGGTTCGACTCCCCTTTTACCAGAAAAACACTCAAATGCATCTCCCCACCTACATCGAAAAAAACACGCCTCAAAACGCCAAAAAAGCCGATAGGTATCGGCTATTTTGGGCATGCATCTTTTTTAACCTACAATGGTGGTACCTCCTAGGGGAATCGAACCCCTGATACTGCCGTGAGAGGGCGGCGTCCTAACCGCTAGACTAAGGAGGCATATCGCGCTCACTATTCTAACAGATACCAAAGCACTTATCAAGTCCTTTTTTTGTGGCCACAAAACACCCTGCGCATCACGCCGTTTTGTTTACGCATCATTCCTCATCTTCGTCGCTTATAACCCCGTGTACGCTGCAGCCAAATACGTCGTCTTCCAAGGAATACAAGCCGCCCGAAGGACACGTGGCGTCGTCAAAATAATCTTCGTGGTTCTCAAAAAAGCTTTCCTTCGTTAAGCCTTCATCAAGCGCATGTTGTGCGTGATACATAGTTTCCATGCTGTGCCGGTTCGTTTCGCACACCCGCTCGTTCGCTCTTTGCGTAACCAAACTATAGCCAACAACCGCAAGTGCGGATAGTATCGCCAGAACTGCGATTACGATTATTAATTCTATCAGTGTAAACCCTTTTTTACTCATATCGTCCCATTCTTGCAAGCTTCATTCTCTGTAGTATACCATATATATACATCAAGAAGAACAAGTCTAAACATTTTTCGTAAAAATGCTGTAAATTCTTATGTAAGTACACAACTTTCGTTGACAAAAAGCAAAAGCTCAGCTAGCATAATAGTAACGAAACATCTCAACGAAAGGGCAATGGATAATATGAACGAGACACGCTCAAAAGAATACGACGCATTTGGTCCTTGGATACTGGTCATTGACGAGGAGAACACGCTACCCCCGCTCTTTGCCGGTTATGAGAGATTACTGGACAGAGCCATTATGATGTTCAAAGTACCTAGAAAAATTGAGCGTAGAAAAGCAAACCCCCATATGCACTTGTACGACGCTGTAGTCGGACTGTTTGACACGCATCTGGTCCTGCTTTCACGGCACGGCAATAGTGTGCATGAACGTCGCGTGGAGTACCGCGATATCCAGGCGATAAAAAACTACCAATGCCTTCTGCTTGGCGAGCTGTATTTGTACACAGATACGAATATCGTAAAAATCAGATATAACACCGTCTCAGAGAAAATAATAGCAAGGGTCGTGCGAGAAATTCACAAGCAGCAAAACAACCCAATTCGCGATTTGAAAATTGCGCCTCTGCCATACAGCGTTGACACTATCGATTACTTATATCTTAACCTGCTTAGAATTCTGGAAAAAGACGATAGCAGCATAGAGCTTGTTGCGTATCAACCCAATGCACAACTGGAGAATAAGACAGGTGGTTTCAGTAAAATTTCACATTTCTTCTCGGGTGCTCCATGCCTGCAATGCACTGCATTTGTCAGCAATTCAAAAGAGCTTATTATCATCTCGCGCTCAAACGTGTTAAAGGCACGAAGAGAACTCGATTATGCCTACGCATACACTTATATTCCGATAAGCAATATTGAGCACGCGGGACTCGCCGTCAGCAATGCTGACCCTACTCTTTATCAGTTGACTTTGCGCACAGGTGATCATAAATTTGAAACACTGTTTAAGCAAAACAACTCAGGGGTACGAGCTCTGTATTCCGCTCTAAAGTAACGTATCGCAATGTAAAAAAAGCGCAGCAGAGCATATGCTCCACTGCGCTTTTTGTCGTCTTGGTGCGTAAAGTACTTGGTTCCCTACCAAATATCTCTATTTGCTATCGCTTCAAACTGTTTTCTTGTTATTTTCTTTGACCTATACAAGGCCATTGCCTGATCAAACGCAGCGTTCTCTTGTTGCGCCGTGAACGATTTTTCCCACTGGTCTCTCGACATATCCATCTGCTGCTGCTGTTGGTCAAAGCCCTGCTTCCACTGTTCGTATTGCATCTGGGCGTTCATGCTGGATGCGTTGTTCTGCGCTTCGATTGCATTGCCTTCCGCGTCATACTTGCCCCTAAGGTTAGCTAGTGCCGAGTTAACGTTCTCTTTATAATCACGCTTCTGACGCGATATGCTTCCAAGCTGATTGTTAAGGTTGTTCGCGTTACGCTGCGCAAATGTTCTTGACGTGCCACCGCCGGTACTCATCCCCATGTTGGCCATCTGCTCTTTACGCACTCGCTCCTGCATCGCCTTGCCGACCGTTGCCTGGTTCTGCATCCCTTTAAACTCCTGAGCCGCTACTCTCCCCTGTTTCGCATACTCCGCCTGATCCCTATTATACTGCTGCTCCAACTTGTCCCTCGCCGATTTCGTCAGATTCGCCCAATTATCTCTAATACTATCTTTTGGACTCACAACAGGTTGCGTTGGCTTCGGCCAAGGATGCGGACCTCCGGTTTGCAATGGTCTTATCGGCGTATTGGGTGGAGTTTTTGGCGATCTATTTGGTGGTCGCTTTGGTGGTTTACCTGTTGCATCGTTACTTTGCTTCAATCTTATCCTGTCCCTTTTTTCAGCCAGCATCTCCTGCTTTATTTGTTCTGCATTAAACGGTTTCTTTTGTGCTTCGGCCCCGCGTGGTCCGTATGCTGTTTCTACTCTTCCCATTATAATTCCTCCTTATTTCTTTGACAGCGCCAAGCGTGCCTCTATCAAGTTCGCGATATACTCTGCTGCGTCGTCTGAGTTGTTTTCGATGACCGCCAGCGTTCTGCTGGACAAATCGCACAGAAACTGCCCGATTGCCACTTCCATAATCTCTTTTGCTTCCTCCGGCATCAGCTTACCGTCCGTGCTCTTCTCCTTTAGCCCCTCCACTATGTTTACTTGGAGTCCGGCCACAACGCCGTCCGCCACCATCCGCGCTTCCTCAATAGCGCTAAGCAATGCTTCGTTTTGCGTTTTTTCCCTGAGCCACACAAATGCAACCCTAACCAATGGTATGATTACGCCGGTGAACACAATGCCTACAAGCGCAATCAAAATTTCTGTCAAGTTTACTTCCATTCTCTCTCCTTTGTGACGATTATATCGCCTTTTTTATTTCGCCTATCTTTACCGAGTGCCTCCAAGTAAGCGATTATACTAACTCTCCGCACAGCAAACCCGCAATTATATACGAGTCTATATATGCAAAGAATATCGTGGTGAACATCTCGCCGGGCTGTTGCATATTGCAGCAATTCTCAGCAGCGTCTTTTGTCTGGGTCGCCAGCGCTGCTCATGAATTACTGCACAGCTAAACTCCCCGGCTTGCCTAAGCAAACACCTTCGGTCTGCCAAAGTGTGTCCACGCGCTTCTTTTCAGCATTTGCCCCGCTTTGTGTGTGCCGGGCAGATACGGCGCCGACCTATCGTTTACGCTGTCGCCGATTACAACACCCGTGTACCCGCTCATCGCCTCATAGACCACGCCTTTCTCACCGACAACGGCCATATGCGTAATTCTGCCTGCTGACCTCGATTTGTAGAACACCAAATCGCCCGCTCGCAGCTCGGCTTTGTCAACCGGTGTGCAATAGTTTGCATAAACACCGGCAGCGGTCGAATCCACCACTCTGTCTCCATACAGCTTTGATTTGTTTGCGCCATACCACCAAAGCCCGCTGCAATCCCAAGCGTAATGAACCGGATAGACCCACTCGCCGCGGCTCTCGCACTCGTCTGCGATACTGAGAAGCATTTTCAGCCTGCCGTTGCTAAAATACCCAGGGTGCACTTTCTTCCCTGCGTCTTCTTGCTTCCTCTTTGCGCAATGCCTCTTCTACCGCGCTGTCTCTGTCCGGATCATAATACATGTTTGCTTCTCCTTTTTTTTCATAAAAATAAGGCGTGCCCGCACTTGGGCATACCTTTCAACAATGCTATTAAATCACAAAACAGCGCTCACAATCACTCAATCTTTGCAAATTCGCACTTTTTTACTTGACAAAGCAAGCATATTGCGCGTTTCATGGCGATTTCGGATATAAAAAAGACCCGCAATCACTTACGAGCCTTTGCACTTCCTTGGGGTTATTCCTCCTGCATAGCCAGCTTCACATACTTAATACCGCACTCGTCCGGCTGCAAACACCAAAACACAACGAGCAGATTTCCGTCCGGCAGCACCTTCACGTGCGGCTCTCCAAATGCATAGTCTGTCCAATTGTCAAAGTCCTCCGATTTGTTGCTGCGCGTCTTGAGCTTCGCTTCCCATACAGGCTCGTTCGCAAGCAGGTTAAAGCTTTGCTCTCCGGGCTTCCCGAGCGCGAGCCAAACTCCGACTGTTCCGCTCGCCCTTTGGTTATACGACACCAAAACCATATCGTCGCCATACGGCTCAAGCGCTGTCGACTGCCCGCCGATTTTCATGTCGATGGGCTGCGTAAAGCTTTCGCCGCCGTCGCCGGACAAGAAATACACATCAGGCGCATCCTTGCTGTCCGGCATCCAAGATGAAACAACGATTTTGCCGTTGCCCAGCTCAATAATCCAGCTCTCTGCAAAATGCACGTCGCCTTCCACGCTGCCGATAATCCCCGCTTCAAACGTTTTTCCATTGTCCTTGCTGGTCATTTTAATCAGCTTGTTCGTCACAACATCGTGCTTCTTTTTGATGGTGTCATACGGCGCATATATCATAATCATCTCGCCGTCCTTTTTGACGAGCATACCGCCCGGCTGCTCCGACGAAGCGTAATACGCCAAATCCACTACATTCGGTTCAGAGAAGTTCACGCCATCGTACGACATTCCCCATACGAGCTTGTTTTCCTTCATTCCATTTGCTTCGTTGCTCCAGAACATCTCGCCTTCGCCGTCAATTTCAAAAAACATACCTGCCACAGACACCGCACCGTCCGGCGTATTCCTAACCGACACAAACGGCGACTTCTCGCCTACCCACTGCGGCCAAATTGGCTTCGCACCACTCCACGTTTCGCCGTTCTCCGAGTACGCTACCATCGGCACAAAATCGTTTTGACTGATTTGCGTCTGCACCATATACGAGCAAACAATGCGTCCATCCGCGCATATCGCAGCTCGCGGACCGCACGCCACCTTGCCGCCCTTCGGCGCTTTATAAACAAAACCTTCGGCTATTTTATTAAACATAACAATCTCCCATTTTTTTCTTTATCCGCTGCCACAAATGCTATTTCTTGTACTTTGCGATAACGGCTTTCATGTCGGTGTTCACCTTCGCAAACTCGTCCTCCGTCAATCCTTTGTACGGCGGATACAGCTTGTTGTCAAAGTTGTTGTCCGTCACTCGCTCAATCGACTTGTCGTACGCAGAGTCTATCATAGGTCTGCTGATAAACGAAAAGCACCCGCTTGCCTCTTTATAAAACCTGTCTCCTTTAATCAGCGTTGCATAATCCCCGGTTTGCCCAGCTTCAAAATACTCCCACGCGAACTCGGGATATATCGAATAGAACGAGTTTAAAAACCCGCATTCCCCCACCATCGCGCCATACGTATACCCGCCGTCCACAAGATAAAACGCAATCGGACAGTCGGCAGTCACAATCCCGTAAATCTCGGCCATATTGTGTGTAGAATACTTCGCCGCCACCAAGTTTGGCACCAGCTTTGCCAGCTTGATATACAAGTCGATGGTAACGAGCTTTTTGGACCTCGGTCCGTTGTTATAGTGAATAAACCGGCAATCCGTGAAGCTGCCGCACACCATTTTGAAATAGTCGATTACCTCGCCGTCAGTCAGCGCGCCCCAGCACGGCAGCGCAATTTGAAAGTCGTGAGCGCCAAGATTTTTCGCAATCTCAATCCGCTCCATCATCTCCATCATCGACGTGCTGATAATGCCAATCATCGGCAGCATGTCCTTCCCTTTGCTGCACTCGTCAAGAAAAGCGGTCACAACATCCGTGAACGTCTTGGTATCAAGCGTATATCCTTCGCCCGCAGTCCCCATGATATAC
>Ga0233437_1005922_pt1 | contig 12874 bp, 10 predicted proteins | sample SI_122_August201_FD_182714 | JGI IMG/M metagenome (GOLD analysis project Ga0233437, IMG submission 182714) | Seawater microbial communities from Saanich Inlet, British Columbia, Canada - SI_122_August2016_200_MG | ecosystem: Environmental > Aquatic > Marine > Inlet | place: Canada: British... | reverse complement strand
CGAGTGTGCTAATAGGGGATTGGGCACACCTCTGGCTGACAATGTCACCTTAACTAACATGAGAGAAATCATGTCTAATGGTGTAAAGAGTTCTCTATCTAGTCCTCATGCTGAACTTGTTCTCGGTATGGTTTTGGGTCTAAATGCTTTCAAAGAGCTTCCCACGTTTAACGACATCCTTATTAGATCCGGGACCATTCATGTAGTTGTTGTTTCTGGCTACAATATAAATCTTATATTCACATTCCTTGCAAAGTTATTTGGTTCGAATTTAAAATTTAGCACTTTATTATTAACGCAATTTTGTGCGGTAATTTTTGCGGTAATTAGTGGCTTTGAACCCCCAGTGGTTAGGGCACTTCTTATGGTAAGTATATTGACCTGGGGATATGCCTTTGGTAGAAGGGTTAACGTGTTTTATGTATTTCTAGTAAGTGTGCTTGCTATGCTGGCAATTCAACCTTTGTACCTATTTAGTTTAAGCTTCCAACTTAGTTGCTTAGCCTCTCTTGGCCTTTTAATCTTTTCCACACCACTTAGTACCTTGATAGGTAAATATATAAGAAGTGAGAATGTCTTTTTAACATCCTTTGCAGAGACTGCTTCTGCCCAACTCTTTGTTTGGCCCTTGATTGCCTTTCACTTTGAGAGAGTCTCCCTGCTTGGTTTGTTATCAAACACAGCCACTTTGTGGACAGTCCCCTTCATAACCATTGTGGGTGCTTTGGTTGTAGTTATCTCCCTTATTCACCCAGTGGCTGGGAGAGCAATTGGTGTTTTGATTCACCCCTTCTCCTCTATATTCATTACAGTTAATACCATAGTCGCGCAGAGTGGCTTCTCCGAGATTTCCGTCAAGCCGGGAAAGGGGTTTATAGCTTGTTATTACATCCTCTTACTGCTTATTTCGATTCTTTTGTATTTTAGGCGGGCCAAGGTTACTTGACGGTTTATTGTGTTTACAATTCGTAGCAAAGTGAGTAAGTTACTGGTAATGGTACCTTTGGTTATAGTGTGCTTTTTCATTATATTCACCCAAGTATCGTTGTATGGCGAGAGATCTGTAGTTTTTGTTGATGTTGGCTCGGGAGATGCCTCACTAATAGAATTTGATGATGTTAACTTCTTGATTGACGGGGGTCCCAACTCAGAAATTGATGTATATCTAGGTAAGAGGTTCCCCTTTCAGTGTAACTTTGCTGCTATTTTTGTTACCCATCCCCATAAGGATCATTTTGGAGGGTTAGAAAGGGTACTAAATAGGTGTAAGGTAGCCAAGGTTTACCAAAACAGAGCAGGAGCTGAAGGTTTAGCTTATTCCCGGTGGTTGGATACCCTGGAAGGTATTTCTGAGTCCCCTATTTATGCAGGCAGGGTGTTTGAAATAAATGGTAGTCCTGCTAGCTTATATGTATTGTGGCCGCCTAAGGAGTTACTTCAAACAGGGGTCAGCAACTTAAATGATGTATCAACAGTTCTACTGTTTGATTATGGGGACTTTGAGGTACTTTTTATGGGAGATGCGGAGGCGAATATACAAGATAATATAAAAATAGAGGATTATCTTTTTTTAATAGATGATGGTTTGGATATATTAAAGGTGGCTCATCATGGTTCTAGGGATGCTTTAAGTAAAGAATTTATGTTGTTATTACAGCCTAAACACGCTGTTGTGTCTGTGGGTGAAAATTCATACGGTCACCCCAATTTGGAACATCTATCTTTTTTGGAAGGGTTGGGGACGGCAGTTTGGCTGACTAGTGTTCATGGTACTTTAAGATTTGCGTTTTGATGACTAGGCCCTTCTTTACTTGTTAATAAGTGCCCAATAATCTATGATTTCCTCATGGATGTAGCGTTATTACTTAAAGAGAGTCTTCAAAAAGTGTTTGAAGCTGAATATGATTTATCCCTAAATATGTCAGAGATACATATGGAGCATCCCAATGCGGAAAGTTGGGGGGATTATGCTTCAAATGTCTGTATGATGGTCTCAAAGCAGCTTGATCAGTCTCCCATGGAGATTGCTAAAAATGTCAGTTATAGGGTACTCACCCAATTGGATTTATTAACAAAATCCGATGAGGATGTAAGTCCAGTTGAAAAAGTGACCTTTGAGGCACCTGGTTTCATAAATTTTACATTATCACACAATTGGTTACTGGGTCAGTTGAAAACCCGTACATATAATACAGATAATCCTGCGGAAGATAACAATATAGGTCGTTTTAGAGCAAACAAAGTACTCTTTGAGTATACAGACCCCAATCCCTTCAAGGTGTTTCATATAGGTCATCTAATGAGCAATGCTATTGGAGAATCTCTAAGTAGATTGTATGAGTTTTCCGGTGCCCAATTACGCCGTGTAAATTATCAAGGGGATGTTGGAATGCATGTTGCTAAATCTGTTTGGGGTTTCATTAAAAAAATGGAAACTGACCAAGTGACTTTGGAAGATTTGGAACAAAAAACACTTAAAGAGCGAGTTACTTTTATGGGGGAGGCGTATGCTTTGGGTGCCTCAGAGTTTAAGAAGGATCCTGAGGTTCAAAAGGAGATGCAAGATCTGAATGCCCAGCTCTTTGTTATTGCACAGGACATGCTTATTGAGAGTAAAGATTGGAAGCCTATTGTTGACTACAAAAAATTTGTACCAGATCAAACGAAGTATGATATTTCATTTGTTAAGGACATATATTTAAAGGGACGTGCCTGGAGTTTGGCAGATTTTGAAGATTTCTATGTCAAATTAGGGACAAAATTTGACGATTACTACTTTGAGAGCTTAGTAGGAGAGTACGGTTGGCAATTAGTGTCACAGTATCTGAAGGAAGGGATCTTTGAAGAAAACCAAGGTGCTGTCATATTTAATGGGGATAGTTTCGGCCTACACAACAGAGTCTTCCTAAACTCACATGGTTTGCCAACATATGAAGCCAAAGATCTTGGTTTGGCACTGTTAAAGTTTGAAGACTTCAATTACGACCTTTCGTTTATTGTCACCGCTAATGAGGTAAATGAGTACTTCAAGGTTGTTTTGAAAGCTTTATCTCAGTTCAATCCAGATATCGCAAAAAAGACTAACCATATAGGACATGGGATGATGGTTCTCCCTTCAGGAAAAATGTCTTCCAGAACAGGTGAAGTTGTGACAGGCATGAGTTTGATGCGTGAAACTCAAGATATGCTTTTGGAAAAGATTGAGGCAGGAGATAGCAATCTCACATCAGAGGAGAAAGAATTAATTTCCTCACAACTTGCAGTTGGTGCTATAAAGTACAGCATACTTAAACACGGTATAGGAAAGAATATTGTTTATGAAAAAGATAAATCTGTAGAGGTAACCGGTGATACTGGTATCTATCTTCAATATACACATGCTCGTGCCGCCTCTGTATTAAATGGTGCACCCGAGTGGGAATATGATTACTCAACGATTTTATATAATCTTAAGGAAAAAACTTTACAGTTAGAGCAAAAAGAAATTTCTTTATTGAGACATCTCCAAAAATTTGATGATAATGTAAATTTAGCAGTTGATAATTTTGCTCCAAGTACTTTATGTACATATCTTTTTGAATTGGCCCAACACTTTAACACTTTTTATAATGACCTTTCTATTCTGAGTGCTGAAACCGAGATGCAACGTAATCTAAGACTTCAATTAACAAAACAGGTTAAGGATATTTTAGTAGTTGGTCTGTGGTTATTAGGAATAGAAGCCCCCGAACGAGTTTAATTGTATAATTTACACATGGTTAGACGAAGAAAACACAAAAGAAACAAAAAAAGAGATTCCTTTATGTCGTCTGTGGTTAGTCGTTTATTCCGCGGAGTACTTGCCGTACTCATCCTAACAGCTTTTGTTCTAGGTATAGCCTATTCCATACGTGAGCTATCCTCCATAAATGTTGAAAAACTAGCTCACCTAGCGTCCCCTTACCTGGCAAAGGTGGGTATTAGTGACAAGCAAATTGGTATGGTTGCCGGTAATCTGATTGAACGAGCAACTGACGTAGGTATTGAGGGTGTAACTACTGCAAATCTATCCGAGGATAAAGATAAAGATGAGGAAAAGGTAACAGAAGATTCCCCCGAGGAAGATATCTCAAGTGCAAGTACTCAGATAGAGTCATCCTATGAAATTGCAATCATTGCAGACTCCCATATCGCAAATGACAAAGAAGAGTATAAAGAAAATAAGAATCATTTAGATTCTTCTCTAGCAGTTATTACAGATTTAGAAATATCAGAGGTTATTCATGTTGGGGATGTTACAAATTGGGGTGTGGTTTCTGATCTGAAAGACGCAAAAGAAGTTTTAGATAACTCTGAACTCGCCTATTATGTTCTTCCGGGAGATCGTGATTTAGCACAGGCTGTTGGTCCTTCAAATTTCAAATCAGTCTTTGGGAAAACTAATCAAGTTTTAGTAAAAGGGGAGAACAAATTCGTACTGTTTGATAACAGTGCTAATTACACTTTGATCTCTCAAGAAGATATAGCCTGGTTTGAAAAAAATATAGAAGATGCTGACTTTGTAATTCTTTCTCAGCCATTAAGTACAGAGGGTCTCACACTGTTTAACTGTCAGTATATGGGTAACTCTTGCAAGGATTTGGAAGATGAAATATTGAGTCAAAAGCAACAAGCAGTGAGAGAACAGAAAGATGTTTTACTTGAAATGGTACGTACCTCTTCTGTTAAAGCTATTATTGCGGGGGATCATCATAAATCAAGTAAGATTGAAGATACTCAAAGACCCAGCCTCACCCATTATGTAGTAGGTGCTGTTGGAGGTACTGTGAGCGAGTATGCACAGAGTTCTCTCCAAACACAGAGATTCTCCTTATTGAAACTTTTCGACGATGGTTCTTATGTTTTAGATGACGTAGTTCTTGATTAACCTTATTCTGTTTGTTACCATCACAAAATGGACTTCCCTATTTTTAATACAATACAACTAGCCAGTGGCACAAAGTATGATTTAAATGATCCTGTGGGGAGACGTAAGTATTTCAATGCAAAGGTTGGCAAGGAAATTGAAGAAATCAAACAGTACTTGGATAGCAACACATTCCTTGGTTTCTTACTTGCAAAAAAGAGTGCCGGAAAAGGTACTTATTCAAAACTATTTGAAGAGGTAATAGGTTCAGAAAGATTTGCACATATTTCTGTAGGAGATGTTGTTAGAAATGTTCATAAAAGTATTGAGGATGACTCTGAAAAAGAAGAATTACTTTCCTACATGAAGAAGTATTATAGGAGCTTTACTCCTCTTGAGGACGCCTTTGAAGCCTTTCTTGGCCGTAGTCAAGACAAACTTATTCCTACAGAGTTTATCTTAACCTTAGTTAAAAGAGAGATTGAGAAAGTAGGTAGGAAAGCTATTTTCCTGGATGGTTTACCAAGAAGTATGGATCAGATTTCCTACTCTTTGTATTTCAGAAATTTAATAAACTTTAGAGATGATCCAGATTTCTTCGTGTTGATAGATATTCCTGAAAGTGTAATTGATGCGCGAATGAAAACACGTGTGGTTTGTCCTAAATGCCAAACTTCAAGAAGCCCTGCTTTATTACCTACTAAGTTTGTTAAATATGATGAAGGTCAAAAGGAATTTTATCTACTTTGTGATAATGGTGGTTGTGACGGATTTGGTGAGACTCGTTTAGTTGGTAAGGATGGCGATTCCGCTGGGGTTGAGTCTATACGAGACCGCCTTACTACTGATGGGGATTTGATAAAACATGCTTTAGGTCTCTCGGGAATTCCCTTAGTCAAGCTTAGAAATTCAGTTCCAGTAGAAAAAGCAAAGAAAAATGTTGAGGAGTTTGAACTTACACCTGGTTATTCTTATGAGGTCAACAAAAAAAATGAGGTTGAGGTTATAGAAGAACCGTGGATAGTAAAGGATGATAAAGGTATTGATTCTTATAGCTTACTTGCAGCACCTGTTGCAGTAGGTATGATTCGTCAAATTCATTCAATTCTTTTTGGTAAAACTCAAGATTAGTCTCTATAATTCCTTTAATGTTAAATAAGATTTTTTCAAAGATCACTAAAACTGAAAAATGGCTGTTGGCGTTACTTTTTGTGGTGACTGTTTTATTAAGATTTCCTGGATTGGGTTATTCTCATTTCTATGGAGATGAGACAAAGACATTATATTGGAACAAAACAATTCCGGCAGAAACCTTTCTTATGGAACAGAGAAAGGGTCCTGTTCAATTTGTTGCTGTATGGTTTATGGAAACACTAACTGGGGGCTTTGATGAATTTGCTATACGACTCCCCTTTGCTGTTGCAGGAACATTGGCTGTTTTTGTTTTTTATCTTGTTGTAAGGAAGCTTTTTAATTGGCAGATTGCCATTATTGCCACATTTCTTTTTGCTACGAATGGTTTTATGGTGGCCTTTAGTAGAACTGCCCAGTACCAAAGTTTTCTGCTGCTGTTTGGGTTGCTTAGTGTTTATCTAGCAACATTTGATACAAAGAGGGAGATGCTTTTGTCCGGTGTATTTCTTGGATTAGCATTTCTTTCCCACTACGATGCAGTATTTCTGGCTATTCCTACAATCTACATTTTAGGTAAGAGGTTTCTTGAGGCAAAGGATAAAAGGTTAACATTTATACATTTCTTGTATTTCTTAATACCATTGATATTAATTGTGGGAGCATTTTATATGCCTTACATTAAGGGAGGGTATTTTGAACAAAATACCACAGGGTACATAACAAGAAGGGTAGACAAAGTAGGTGGTGCTACAAACACAGTTTTAACTCATTCTGTATATAACCCATATATAGTAAGTCTACTGTTGTTTGTAGTTGGAGGTGGTTTCTTATTTACAAAATATAGATCCCAAGCAGTAATATTGGATCTGTGGTTCACCATACCTTTTGTTGTGTTTGAGGCACTATTTCTCAGCTCGGGTACACATGTGATGCATTATTTTATTCCGGGTTTCATATTAACTGGTATCACCTTGTTTGCTGTTTATGAATGGTGTAAAAGATATAGTCTGCAAGATGTTATGACTATCTTATATGGTATTTTACTGGTTGGTTTGATTGGATATTCCTCTGTAACATTTATTCCAAGTTTTAGTAAAGGGCATCCTTGGAATTCTAAATCATTAGCCACCACAAAATTTAAATTATTTCTTTATGGCTTTCCTTATTACCGTGGTTGGGATCAGGTAGGTGATTATCTTCACGAGGTTGGAGCCAAGGATTTCTACACAAATGATAATGTAACAATTGGTGAGTTTTATACCATGGGCATTCCAGCTAATAAGGGTTTAGCCGACTATTATGTGAACGTAGAACGTAATCAGGAGTACGTAGAGTTTAATCCAGAGGATGTTATACAGGTAGATTACAAAAGGGTACACGAGATAAAGGTAGATGGAGAAAAGGTTGCCACTATTTATAAAAAGTAGAAATTACTTTCTGGCGGAGGGGGTGGGATTCGAACCCACGTGTCTCTTTCGAAACGCTTAGTTTTCAAGACTAGCCAGTTAAGCCGCTCCTGCACCCCTCCACGCCACAGCCTATTTTACCAGATATTTGTCTGTAACTCTTATGGACCTTCTTCCATGCAAGCATTGTGGTATTAAGTATTCGCGTTTGTTTTTATGAAGTACATATAACCAATCGTAAGCGTTCTTAGGGGGTTTTTTGACTACATATCCCTTAGAGTTTGAGTGGATTCTTCGCAAGTCGACGTCACCTATACTAGTAAATCTTACTTGGATTCTTTTCAGGGTGGTGCCGGTGTCCACTACCAGATCATATGCAGCTGATTCTGTAAGGGGAATTAAGACGTCATAACCCTTACTGGTGAAGGTTGCAATAGCTTGTGCAACTGCAGTATCTCCCTTGCGTTGTGTGCTTCTCATGAGTCCTATTATATTCGGTAGGGGCAACCATTTCAAGAGCGGTACCGGTGTGGTAAGTCTATAAATTAGGTATAATACATAACTGTAACCGTGCTTCCTTAGTTCAACGGATAGAACAGGGGTTTCCTAAACCTCAGATACAGGTTCGATTCCTGTAGGGAGCGCCATCCCGTCTGGATCCTCCTATGTGTGTCGTGTATGATTTAAGCATGCCCAAGAGAACCTTAAATGTAGTAGGTAATTTGCTTATCCTAGCTGGTGTTTTAATGTTACTTTTGGCTTATGGACCAATCATCTATGATGAGATTTGGTACCAAATAAAAACTTATCGTAGGCAGGAGCTAAGTTTAAGTATTCCTGAAGAGATAAGTACTCCCGATAGTGCCTTTGCCCGTTTGTTATCTAGTAAACCCATTAGAGTGAAACCAGTCAATAAAGGTTTTTCCATTGTTATAGAAAAGATTGGAGTTAATGCTCCTATCGTTGCTGATGTTCCTGTGACGGATAAAGACGAATATCTAAATTCATTAAAAGACGGGGTAGCCCATGCATTAGTATCTGATTATCCTTCTGGGGAAAGAGGGAATGTATATCTTTTTGCACATTCTGCCCTAAACTTTTGGGATTTTGGTAAGTATTCTAAGGTGTTTAACCTTTTACGTAAGGTAGAAGTAGGGGATACGGTTTATGTGTTTTATGAGGGGGATGCTTATGTATATGAGGTTGTTACTAGTGAGGTATATAAGGGGTGGAATACCTACCCTTTAACACGTCCAACCCTTGAACCTATACTTACATTGCAAACTTGTGATCCTCCTGGGACAACTTTAAATAGACTGGTTGTGACTGCAAAACTTACAGATGTAGTTGAAGATTTTTAGCGCATATTTCGGAATGCTTTGTTTAACGAATTCCGACGGTGTACATGTCTGTCTGTCCCGTAGATTTAAATGAGGTAAGAAATACAACCTTATCACCCCCTGGTGCGCCATACACTCTTTCAGAATGAAGTGCTCCATTGTATACCTCTATCATATTGGTGCCGTCTATTCTAATAAGACTAATTGTTCCAATGCTTTGGGAGTTACCTTCTGCATCTTTATTTTGTTTTGCCAAGACTAAGTGAAAACTGTCTGCGTACCAAGATATATAAGGAGGCAGTTCGTCTCCTTCAGTTTTAAATACCAAACTATCTACCTTCTCACCTACAGGAATTGGTTTTTCCATATTGTATACACGGTGTTCTACAGTTTTGACACCTTCGTTCTCCTGCTCAACGGTGTACAAGAATTTCTTACCATCTGGTGCCCACATAGTATTTATATCTACCGCGATAAGTCTGAGTTCTTCTGGGATGTTTAGTTTTTCAATAAAGTCGAATCTCTTTTGTACAAGTATTTCTGCCCATTCTTGTCTTACTTTTTCTTGATTTGTTATAAATTCGGCTTCGCCTGTTTGCAAATCTACTAGATAGAATTGCCCACGTTGTCCCTCAACCAACAGCTCATTTTCTTCGGGTCCCCACTCAATTGCAACCCCTTGTGAAAATAGTTGGGTTGGTTGATCTTCCAGTACTACATATGGGTTTGATCTAAATAGGTTAAGTGCTTCTCCTGTTAATGGGATTACCCACACACCTGGAGACTTACCATCCTTTGAAAAGAATGCAATCTTTGTTTGAGAAGGAGATATGGTGGGTTCTCTAGCACCAGTAGTTGTTAGTGGTTCTAATCTTGGGCTTTGTGAAACTAGTATTGCAGTTATATCAGTAACAAGTTCTGGAAATACTTCTACTTCTTTTTCCCATACTAAAAACCCATTCTTTATTATTCTAAGGTTATATCCCTTGGGCTCAAGGCCTGCAATGGTTCCATCTGTTGCAGTTTTTAATTCTCCATCAAGATATACGTTAGCGCCATCTGGGACGGACTTTACGTTGATCATTCCTGTCTGGGTTATGTCTACCTTATTGGTTTTCCCGTTTTTTGATACACGATATCCCGCTGTATATAAAAATATTGCAGCGGTTAATCCAAAAAGTATTATTATTGTAAGTAATGACTGAAACCAGTTTTTTCCTTTATTTTCTTTCATAACGGTGCTATTTTAACAGATTTTAACAACTTTTTTACATTTTGTTGTGTGGGTGCGTTATAATCCGTTTATGCCAATATCTAAAAAAATTGCAATTGACCTTGGTACCGCTAACTCTCTTGTGTACGTAACAGGTAGGGGAATCATTGCAAATGAACCTACAGTTGTGGCTGTAACAATAGATGATGATAAGGTTGTGGCTGTTGGTGGAGAGGCTCGTGAAATGATGGGCCGTACTCCTGAAGGTATTACTGCAACCCGCCCATTAAGAAGTGGTGTTATAGCAGACTATTTTATAACAGAAGCTTTGCTTAGACATTTGATCGATAAAGCAGTTGGCAGATCCCGTCTTTTTAAACCAGAAGTAATGGTTTCTATTCCAGCAGGTGCAACATCTGTTGAGGCAAGGGCTGTCTTGGATGCTGCATATTCTGCGGGTGCTCGTGTTGCTTATCTTATTCCCGAACCATTAGCAGCAGCAATTGGTACAGGACTTCCGATTGCAAAGCCTACAGGAAACATGGTTGTAAACATTGGTGGTGGGACTTGTGAGGTAGCCGTTGTCTCTCTTTTTGGTATGGTATCGCATGGTTCTGTAAGGGTAGGTGGCAATGCCCTCGATGAGGCAATTGCCACACACATTAGAAGGAAATACAACCTGCTTATAGGTGATAATACTGCTGAAAATGTGAAGATGAGTATTGGTGCTGCCTTTCCACTTCCAAAGGATGAAAAGATGGAGGTTAAAGGTAGGGACTCTGTCAGTGGGTTACCTAGGACAGTAACTATTACTTCAGGAGAAATAGTACAATGTCTTTCTCATCCTCTATCACAGATTGCAATTGGAATAAAAAATGTGCTTGAGAAAACACCTCCCGAACTTGCTTCTGACATAATAGATAAAGGTATAGTTTTAACAGGTGGTACTGCTCAGCTTAGAAATCTGGACAAATATATAACACACTTTACAGGTGTTCCTGCACATGTCGCTGATGAACCTCTTTTATGTGTTGTAAAAGGTATTGCAAAGGCTATAGAAAATATTGAAGTATTTGATAAGAGCCTTATGAAAAAATGACCACACAAAAGATATTAGGTACAAAAGTAAATACCGGACTAGATAAGAAGAACTTTATGCGTTTAGTTGTGAAGGGTATTGATAATCCATCAAGTAACTATATTTGTACTGTAAATCCTGAATTTATCATGCGCGCCAAAGATGAAGAAGAATTCAGAAATGCCATAAACAACTCCTACTTGTCAGTACCTGATGGTGTTGGTGTGCTCATGGCGATTAAATACCTTAAAGATGTTGCAACTAAAAAGGGTAATTTCCTGTATAGAGTAATCACACACTTTTTCGCAGGTTTGTCTGTGGGTATAAACTCAATATTGCGCAGAGACTACTTAGGTGAACGTCTAGCCGGGTCAGAGTTGATATATGACATCCTCGCATTAGCTGAGGAAAAAGGCTATTCAATATTTCTTCTTGGTGGGTGGGAAAAGACTTTCTTTGGAAAAATGAAGTCTGAAAGTGGTCAAATAGCCAGAAGAACAGCAGAAAGAATCCAAGAGATGTATCCTAGACTTAAAATCGTAGGAGCAGAGTCTGATTTTAGGTTTGATGAAGATTCAGATAATGAGTCTTTGAATCTAATAAGGGAATCCATGTCTAGTCAGTCTTTAGAACAATTAGATATACTATTAACTGCTTTTCCTTTTGGTGAGCAAGAGAAGTGGTTAGCTAGAAATTTACACAACATTCCTGCAAGTTTAGGAATAGGTGTAGGAGCTTCCTTTGATTTTATATTAGGCACTCAAGTATCTGCTCCGCTCTTTGTTAAAAAGCTAAACCTTGAGTGGTTATTTCGTCTAATTACACAACCTTGGAGATATAGACGTGTACTTGCAGCCTTCCCTGTTTTCCCTCTTTCGCTGTTTGTATCCTCTGTTAAGAAGAGTAGTAACTAAGTCTGACAACTCTCTTGTTCACACATAATCATGTAAAGATTCTTGACAACCTTTTTCAATAATGCCACTATAAATACATGAATAAGTTTAGTTTAGAACTAGAAGATCGTCTGTATACTTCTACGGAAGTAGCAAAGATCCTAGGAGTAAGTCTTCGCTCCGTTTATAGGTACTTAGAAGACAATAAGTTAAAAGCAGAGATGAAAACTGCCACAGGTAGACATAGATTTACGAAGCAGAACATCATAGATTTCTTAAATCCCCAAGATAGCTCAACACCACAAGAAACTCCTGCTGCCGCAGAAGTACCTGCTGTACCAGTTGCAGCTGCTGTTGTAGAGGAAGTAGCTAAGGAAGCTGAAGAACCTGCAAAGGAAGAAGCTCCAGAAGGGGAGACTCCTGTTGCAGAAGAAGAGGGTGCTGAGGAAGTTGATTGGCTCTCTAAGTTTAGAGCTGCTGCTGAAAAATATAAGGCAGAGGTTAAAGATGGTGAAGCAGATGAAGTTGCAGCTGCCGTTGTAGAGGAAGTAGCTAAGGAAGCTGAAGAACCTGCAAAGAAAGAAGCTCCTGCTGAAGAACCTGCAAAGAAAGAAACCCCTGCAGTAAAAGAGGAACCTGTTGAAGAGGTTGCTTCCGCCCCAACTGAAACGGTTAGTGGTTTGACAGATGCTCCTGAAGTAGAAGAGGAACCTGTTGAAGAGTCTCCTTTCCGTTATTACACAAGTAAGGTTGGCGGTTTGAAGGATGTTGCTCAAAACCTAGACAAGAGTGCAAAGAAAGCATCTCTTGATTATGCATTCACAATGAATGCTGGGCTTTCACTTCACAAGCCAATTAGCCCATTTTCTGTTATCCACTCTTATGTTAGATCTGAGGATCTTCCATTCTTTGAAAAGATACTAGA
>Ga0233437_1005918_pt1 | contig 12880 bp, 27 predicted proteins | sample SI_122_August201_FD_182714 | JGI IMG/M metagenome (GOLD analysis project Ga0233437, IMG submission 182714) | Seawater microbial communities from Saanich Inlet, British Columbia, Canada - SI_122_August2016_200_MG | ecosystem: Environmental > Aquatic > Marine > Inlet | place: Canada: British... | reverse complement strand
TCACATGGATATGTTAACTTCCAGTTCTCAGGGTAACTAGTTATAAATACAGGAGACTCATCATGAAATTTAGTCCACATATAACTATCTTCTAATGGGTATTCATCATAACAAGTAGTGTACCATATAGTATGATTAATAACCTCTTTATACATATCAGAATCATATCCTTGTGGTGTTTGTAATTGACTGTAATCTTTTCTATTAGGATAATTTCTAACCATATTCTTATCACTACCTTTAATCTTAACTATGGTTTCTACTAAATTTATAATAGGTATTACAGCTCCAAATCCATCATCTAATTGAACTAACATATCATCAATTAATGATTTTCTAATGATAGGTCTAACACCATCATGAATAATTACATATTCACTAGTAACTTGTTGCATACCAAAAGCTACACTCTCTTGTCTAGTCATTCCACCTTGAACATATATAAATGGATTATCTCCAAAATGAACATATTGTTCTTTATATTTTTTATTGTATACTAGTATAACATTACCTAATCTCTCATGGTATCTAAAACAATTAAATGCGTTCATAAATACAGGCAATCCATTATCCAACTCAACCAATGGTTTACCACCATTACCAAACCTAGTACCTTCTCCTGCACACAAAAGAATTAAATCAAACTTCTTCATTGTAATGTCTCATGCAAATCTTTTGCAATTTCAAAGTATTTCTTTGTCATTGATTTCATATCTAAAGCATTAATCTTACCAGATGTTTTACTATTAAGTAATTCATTCTGTGCTAGATTCATTGACTGTCCTATCATAATCCTTCTTTGTATATCATTCATTTACATTCACACTCTTTTTTATTATAATAAATTACTTTACATATAGGACAATAATACATACCTGTTGCCCAATCAATTTTTATTGTATCTATCATTTTATTTTATCTTCATCCACATATAACAAATTGGAAGTTCTTGACCATTATATGGAGAGTCTTCATCAATAATAATTGTTCCATCTAAAGGTATATAAGTATCATCTTCTTTAGCCATACTTATGTGTCCTACTGGCATATCTTTAATTTTCATGTTATAAAAAATAAAATAATGACTACGATTAATAGTATAAATAATAACATATTAACCCAGTCAAATACCTTTTCATCCTCTCTCTCCCCATACTTATCTTTACTTTTAACTTTAATGTTTTTCTTTACTTGCTCAATAGCTATTTTGTCATACATACAATTAGTGTAGTATAACTTATATATAAATGTTTTGTTAATTATGACATAATACCGACAGATAATAAAAGTATTATAATTAAAAATGAAATATATATACTTGAAACTATTATAGCTCCAAACTCTTCTTCCTCTGTATAATCTTCTTCATAGTATGTCATTTTCTTTGATACCTCTTTGGAACTAATTTAATAACTTGAGTAGCTAACATTCCAGCTAAATCATCAAGCCATTGTTCTAGCTTATCCACCATATTCTTTACCATTATATATAAATTTACTTGATGATAATGGTATTGATGTAACGTGAAATCTTTTACTACGTTTCTTGAAATGGATTATAGCTATACCTTGTTGCCAGTTAACTGCTTTGTTAGACATATAATCTTGTTTAGCTACATCACTTAAATGACCTACACTATACCAAGCTCTATCCCCTCTCCTGTCACTCCTAGCCATCATTTGATTTCTATGATTATGACCTGCCATACCACTAATACCTTCAACTTCTAGTTCTTTATTAGCATGATACTTATTAGTGTAATCTCCATGTTTAAATAAGAATCCTTTATAAAATAAATTATCTCTGTATTCAATATCTAACTCATCTAATTCTAATAATGCTGGTACTGTTAATGCTCTTAACCCTGAGAGTTCTGGATTCTTTTTTAAATATCTCTTCATCCTTACTTCATGATTACCTTCTAAATATATCATCTCTGTATCAGGACAAGCACATCTATATTGTAATAACATCTCATGACCTTTATCAACATCTTGTTGTAGTTTAAAAGCACGATTAACATCTTTATCAAATGAACTAACTTGATAGAAGTCTACTACATCTCCACCAAATATAATCTTATCTGGTTGTATATCTTTAGCTAAATCTATTGTACCTTTAATTGCTTTAACATCATGATATGGTACATGATGGTCACTTACCCATAACACTGTTTCATAATCTTTATCCATTTCATTCACCTGTTATCTTTAGAGATATAGCTTCATTCATATTACATTCATGCTTAACTCCAAGTTCTTCTAATAATTTATGTACAAATCTATGACAAAAACTTTTACCATTATTCCTTTTTGCATAGTTAATCTTACCATTCATTTGGTATCTGTTAAAGTAATTGTTTAAGTTATACTTATTAAACTTCTCTGCTTTAAATACCCAATCTTCTTCCTTCTCTTCTTGTTGTTTGAACCACCATGTTAGAAAAAACATAGCTCTATCTCTACCATCTTTTAAACTAGAAAAGTCTTGAGATAATAGATACTCTACACACTTTGGAGTCTCCCCTTTATAAAGGGTAACATCATAATTTATATTTTTATAAGCATTTTGTTTCTTAACTACTTTCATTGTTATTTTTAATGGTATTTTATTATCTAAGTTAAATATATCTCCCAAGATATACTCTTTATGTCTATATTCAAGAAATCTCTTTTCATATAATCCATACTCACACCTAATTAAATGTTTTGAGTGTAATGCTGTGTCAATACGACCATAATTAATCATCTTAGCACCACATATCCACTCAAGTAATTGTTCCTTTACATTACTTCTTTTATTAGTTTCCATATCCTTTAACTCTGGAAAGAATATATGAAAATGTTTCTTCTCATAAGTTTTCCATAATGAGAATTTAAGTTTCAATTCATTTAATCTATTGATACAATATTTTGTAGCTTCTAAATTCTTATCTAAATCATCTACATCAACATCAATAATAACTTCATCAGGAAATATATATCTATGGTTAGGGTATCTATCATACTGGACTAGTTCTTTATAGTCTTTAGTGTTATGATTAATATAATGCCACCTAGCTTTAGGATTACCATGATATGCCAATACAAAATCTCCATACCTAGTAGAGTATTGCTTCATCAAATCTGTATATTTCTTTGTATCCATTCCTTCTCTAATGTATCATTCATATCTTTATTAACTCTATCTCTTATCTGTATTATATTAACTGTCATTCTATCAACTCTGGATTCTTATATATATTTCCTATTACTTCAAGATAATCACCTTTTCTTACCATTTTAAATCCTCATCATTAGGGTCATAAAACGCATTACCTTTATTATAACAGTTCCATTTATTTCTATTAACTGGTGTTTCCCAATCACCATACAATTCTGTTAAGTAACCATCATAATCTACTGGTATGTTAAAAGACATATCTTCTTTATTAGTCATAATACTAAACTCTCTTAAATTATTAAAGTATCTAATCTTATTTCTTTTCCAAGTACATGGATTTAAACCTGTATATAAACAATGCCAAGAGTATTCTCCTTTCCTTTCCTTAAAGAATATATCAACTTTATGTTTATTATTCTTATGTCTCATACTTAACTCATGTGATTGACCCTTACCATCTTGCCAATTACCATGAATTGTATAACCCATATTTACAAATTCATTTATAAGCATTGGAATCTTATCTTTATAATCACACCAAGTAGATACATCAACATCATCTTCATCTCCTTCACAGAAGATACCATCTCTAACAAACCCTAATAATGTACCACCATCTAACCAGAAAGGTATGTCTAACTTATTAAGTATATTATGTGTATCTCTCAATACTTCAAATGCAACCATCTGTTGATTATTATACTCCATCTTATTCTCCCATCACTGTTATAATAATCTCTCTATCTCTAGCAGGGTCTAACTCAACTGCAAATATATCTTGCCATTTCCCTAATAATAATTTATTATCATCAATAGGTATACTCTCACTAGTATTCATAAACAATTGTCTTACATGACTATAACCATTGATTCTTTCATCTGGTGGAACATCTCTTAATTCTAAATTATCATGTTGGTATGTATCACACACTGGTGCAATTATTCTTAATGTATCAAAACAATCTTGCATCATTAATTTACAATTCTCTGTAATCTTAATTGCTAGTGTTGTATGTGGTGAGTAAATAGTTACTGTACCATAAAACACTTCACTGTTTTGTACTGCATCTAATACTCTTGCAGTTATGTTGTGGAAGGGATTACCTTCACTAGTTTTAATATTTATTTTTTCTATATGATATATCATCACAAATCACCTTTAGTTAAACCTAAATCTTTACTTGTTTCATTCTTTCTAACTGCATCAAGGAATTCATAATTACCTTCCCTTGTGGCTATGTTAAACTCACATTCATGATATTGATGGACTATAATACACTCATCTGGGAGTTTTTTCACTTGAGAGTAGCTACAAAACATATATACTCGTTTATATAGTTCAGTATCCTCAATACCCCAACCTTCATAACATTCTCTATATCCACCAATATAATTCCAATTATGTTTACTCATACATTGATACCCACCAGTACCAACCATAGTAAACTTATTATATCCATGAATGAATTTCTTTAAATCAGTATTTGAGATTGGTTCATCATCAACATTTAACCAATCTTCTTTAGTCATTTTATATAGGTTAGTATACACATAAGTATTCTCATTCTTCTTAAAGAATTTTAATGTTTCTTGTGCAACATTAGGACTAAATATCATATCAACATCTGTACAACATATAACATCTGCATAACTTGCTCTGATACCAATATTTAATGCTTTACTTCTGTTCCATAATCCTTTAGCTTTTGTATATACAAACCTTACATTAGGGAAAGTGTCTGAGAACTTCTTAGGTATCATACTTCCACCGTAGACTGATACTATAATTCCAACTTCATCACCAGTCACTCCAATCTTCTGATTCTTTAGACTATTTAGAAAATTACTCAGACGTAAAAGACCCCTTTCCCTATATCCAACAACATAATCTATTTTCATTTTGTATTTAATTAATATGAACTACTATATAAATGTTTCTACTATTATGGTATAATGTCGAATGATACCAATAATGTAATTAATAATAATAAAAATTTAATAAGATAACACAAAGTTTCAACCTTTGGGTTTAGATTTCCATTTATCAAATGCATCATCTTCAACATCATTATATTCTATCACTTGCTTTCTATTTATAAGCTTTTTGGTTTTCAATTTATCTGCGTAATGTATAATATTTGACCACATTTTTCTCACCTTATTTAGTATCTTATAATCTATTGTATTATAATATTTATTCTGCCATAATGTACATACCATAATCCAATTTTTATGTTCAATATAAACTAATTCTTCCCATTGTAATAAATCTGTTTGATAATCATAATCTATTTGTTCAATTTGATGTTTTAGATTATCAGTCATATCCTCTGCAATCTTGTTAGCCCACCAACTTAAATCTAATACTTCAATCATGAATTTAGTATGAGTTTGTTTATGAATTACTAGTTCTTGCTTACCAAACTTTAATAGATTAGTAGAATCTTTATATACTCCATCATCTACATCACAATTATCATTATCACAATAATGTACTGTAGCTTTATCATCATATTTAAGTATCTCATGACATTTTGGACACCTCAATGTCTGTAAACTTGATTTTGTTAATTCCATTTTACCAATCTCCATTCCATTGTTTTTCTTTTATATTCTTCTTTAACCTTACATTGACTATACCATTATAATATTTCTCATCAAATAATACTTTATGATACATTTGTTCATCTAATTCATAGTATGCACAAGCCCATTTACTTTTATGACAATGTAAAATAGTTCTTCTTATATTCTGTTTACCTACTTTATCTATATCTTCTAATAGTTCTCTTGATGAACCATAATAATCTTTCCAATCAGATTCAACCCTATCAATCCTTACTCTCTTTTTTCCCTTTAATGGTTTACGTCTAATCCTTTTCCAAAAGAATTTCTTACCAATATACTTTCTACCATTCTTTAGATTCTCTATTAAATATACAAATCCTTGAAACTTATCTATATCTTTAGGTTTATTCTTCCATCTCATCTTAATCAATCACTGGTCTTTTATGTACCCATCTAATAAAGTCATGTTCATAAACACCAGTCATACTTGTAGTTTGACCAGACATAAACTTTGAAAAATCTATATATGATTCTTCACTTAATATTTGTTTTATTCTAATAAAAGATATTTCATCCATTATATTTACCTCTATTTCTATTTACTTTAATTGTTTTCTCTCCTCTTAAATATTTTAAAGAGGTACTAGGTTTAACTATTCTACCTTCAATCTTATTAACACCACTAGCACTACTCATTTATGGTCACCTAATATACAATCTTCACAAGTCATACCCATACTCTCAACTGAATTATGACAATTACATTTATTACATTCACAAGTCATATTAGGTTCAACATCAAATTCTATCTTTTCTTCTGTAAAATCAGGAGTTTCTAATGTATCAGGAGTCATGTCTTGGAACACATCTAACGTAGCACTCCCACCTTTAGCCATTATGTTATATCTAACATAACATTGGTATAGTTTATCACATAATGCTCTAAACTCTTCTTTTGTCTTTGAATATATATTAATAAACTCTGTTATCTTCATAAATGATTTTTTATGTCTCTCTGTTAAAGGATATGATTTACCTAAAGCCCACATTCTTAATTCTTTTCTATAGTTTTGTTTGTACCAATGTAATGATTTTAATGTATCTAAGAAGAACTGTTGATTCTGCTTAGCTACAGTGGTTATATCAAAGTTATTATGAAACTGACTTACATCAACCCTACCATCAAATTTTAATGGTAGTAATCTATCATATACTGCCTTATTATTAAATAAATTATCAAAAAATACATCTGGATTATCATAATGGTCTAAATCATTATACAAAAATATTAATGATAAATTATCCAAACCACTCTTTTCTTTTGTACCACTAACCATAGCCCTACTACCTTTCTCATAACTTAATGAGAAATCTGCTGTCTGAAGGATAAAATCCTCAACAAGATTCTTTTGTTCTTTATTACTTGAACTCATCTCATTGATGAAAATACCTTCAGAATAGTTAAGTAAATATTCAAACTTAGCAACAGTTCTTGGTTTGGCTACAACGATACCATTAAGTAAATTACCAAAAATATTTGCTATTGAGTCCTTACCAAAACCAGCAGGTGAAGATACACGCACCATGATTTTATCTAGCCAACTAGCTAGAACAATGATTGACCATAACTTTAAATCATCAGGTCTACCATGTTTAATATCTAACATTTTATCAATAATAGTTCTAAACTCAATACGTTTCTCTGGAATTATTTTAAATGATTCAATATCAGTTACATGATGGAATACTTTTCTACTATAACTACATTTATCACTATCCAGTATTGCAAATGGTAACTTATCTAGTATTGATTCATTATTAATCTCACTATCAATGAAATATAATAACTTCTTTTCTTTATCTTTGAAATAATACCCATGATGTTCAATCTTCTCACCATCTTCTAAAATCTTGACCATTTCCTCATAATCAGATTCTAAATGATTAACAGTAAGTAAATCTCCAAAGACATTTCTATTAAAGTTAGCCAGTACACTGTAATTCCATATGGAATGATTCTTAGTCATTTATAATTCCCTCATCTTACTTATCTTTGTTTTCTTCATTGGTGTTAAATTCTTCTTCTTCATTGGTTTAGTTGGTGTTAAAGGATAAAAACCGACTACTTTAGGTGGAAAGCTAGGATTAGCTAAATCAAATTCTAATTCCACATGAAATTTTAGTCGGTGTTTCATCTTATTACAATTCACTTACTAATTTCTCAATCTTATCATCATTAATATTAAGATTTGTTTTGTTCTCCCTTAACCAGTTCTTGAAATCTTCTTTATTCAATCCTTCTGCTTTAGCTGTTTCAATGTATCCTAATTCTTCTGCATTTAAACCATCACTCTTCTTCATAGGAGAAGGAGAAACCTTCTCTTCACTTTTATTTAACTTAATCATACCTTTAAACTTAGGTTTAAATGCTTTACCATCTTTCTCAAATTGATAATAACAATTAGTACCAACTGCATCATCATTAATCATTTCATATAATCCTTTATGTTGACTATGACTTGCCTTTAATACAAATTTAGTAACAGGTGTATCAATCTTACCTTTAGTTTCTTTATCCCATACTGGTAAAACTTGTTCAGTTTCAAACTCACATTGAAATGAATGTTCTTCTGCAAGGTAACATCTCTTTTTCCCTTCATCATTTTTATACCAAAAGTCTCCTTCTAGTTCTTCAAAACTACCATCTTTCCATATTTTGAATTTATCTGTTTCCTCATCTTTAACTATTAATCCCCCAATATGTCTTTTGTTCTTTAACCAATAATCATAGTTTGTCACATACGAAGTCTTTACATCAGTGCTTAATACTTGAAATTTATTATCTAGGATTTCTCCTGCCTTTAAATATACTACCATTTTTATCTATTCACCATTTATTGTGTATTACCACACTCAAGACAGACAGTAATATAATCTGATGGGTCAGTTTTACTTACTGGTTGACCCTCTAACTCTTCAGAACCACATTCATCACAAAATCTATCTAACATTACATCAAGCTTATCCCCTTTATACTCTTCATCTACCTTTTGAGTCCTTTCATACGACTCAATATAGTCCATCATGTCACTATTTACCATTTATAACCACATCTTGTACACTTAGACCTATATGTTGAATTCTTAGATAGATTTATAAATCTTTTGTTATTTCTACAATTAGGACAAACCAATTTAAAAGTTTTAGTAATCAACCTTTGAACAACTGCTTTTTCCTTTGTTTTTGTTTTCATAAATATCGTAAAGCATAAGTAGTATATAAATGTTTCGTTGATTATGGTATTATTCCGACACTTAGTTAATTCCTTAACTTATCTAGTTATAACTTATCTAGTTATAACTTATTAAGTTATATATCATTAAAATATAACTATATAACCTATATAGTTATTTTATTGGAGTATAACTTATCTAGTTATAACTTATCTAGTTATAACTTATCTAGTTATAACTTATCTAGTTATAACTTATTAAGTTATATATATTATATATATACTACAAATAAATGTAGTTGTCGGTATAATCATATAATGATACAAACATTTATATATGAGTTATACTTTACTTTGTTTATTCGGTAAATATGGATAGTAATAAAAAACTAAATCATAACCAACCAACATAATTAATTACTATGTGGTATGAGGGTTTGACGATACGAAACAATCCAGTTGAAAATATACGGAACAACTCAACAGGGCATTTAGTGGATGTTGCTATCTATAGCCGATTAAGGTGATATAAATGAATAAAGAAATACAACAACAATCAAGCATTGAAGTAACAAAGAATAGTAAAGGAGTTACTTATAAAGTTAAAGCTTATGCAGAGACTACAATAGAGATTGAAGCTAGATTAAATGAATTGTTAAGGATAGCTCAATTAAAGGAATCACAACTAATATGATAGGGTTTTTGAGTGGTTTAATGATAGGTGGGGGGTTAGTATACTATTTGAAGAATAATGCTCAAAACACCCCTAATCCTTGCTCTAATGAACAATCTGTACACAATATGTTAACGGATGAAGTAATTGAAGAAGAAAAGACTATATTTGATGATTATGTTGATGATAATTCAACAGAGAAAGATATAATTCATGTTTGTCACCGAGACTTAGTGAAAAAAGGTAAATTAACTGAGTACTCAAGGACAAGAATATTTGAATATATTGAAGATAATTAATAGGTGATATAAATGAAAGAATTTAAGATTGGTAAAGGGTATGTAATCAGAGCATGGAATTATAATACTAGAAATTCATGGGGTCACAAAGCAGAAATATACAAAGACCATTGTCTTATGGAAAATAGACAAGTGAAATATTATAATAGAACATGGGAGTCATTCACTTATGAAACCATTGGTTTATTATTACTAGAGAAGTATTTTAAACCTAATTCAAAAGAATATAAAAAATATTCAACTAAATTTAAAAAGATTGGTAGGTGCTAATATGGGAAGAGGAGTATCAAGCCCAAACTATGCACTACATAAAGTATATTTTCCTTTTGAATTTGAAAATGAAGATGGTTTTGAATGGGATTTTATGATTGATGAAATTAGGGAAACATTCAAATCATTATTCAAGTCACTATATAACAGTGACACATGGCTAGATAGAGAAGATAAAGTACTACTTGAGAATGACCATTGTCAAATTGGTATATCTGAATATTGTGGTTTATGTTGTCTTTGGGTAGTGATTAAAGAAGAGAATGATTTTAATCCTAATTTAAGTTACTCATGGGTAGATAAAAATATTATCCCAATAATGAATAAATATTATTCAGATTTGAAAAAGATGGGTACAATGTCAAACGGAGTAAGTGTATATGAAAAGGTACTACTCTAATGTTAAGCTACTGGCTAGAGTATGGAAACTATGACATACTAATATTTAATAAGGATATTGATAACACTATTGATGTTATACAAAAGAATGGAATACCTAAGAGTATTGATATAGAGAGAGGAGGGAAAGTTGCTCTATTTAAACGTATGATTGAGAGAGGGTTTAAAGTTGAAGCTAAACTACTAAAAAAGGTAGTTAGTTAAATTAAATTTTCCCCTTTAATGTAAAAAAAGAGTACTTTTCATCATAGAGTTAGGATTACCATACTTTTGGTATAATACCAGAAAGGTATCTTATCAAATATGTATACTAATATAGTATTATTATACATTATCATACTTCATCATACTATTATTGATTATTCCAATTGGAATATTTTATTATTCAAATATTAAATAATCACTAATGAATAGTTAAGTATATAAAGGTTAATTTAGGGAAGTACTATTTATAAATGTATATGCTAAGTAAAATATTATATCGTCTACAATGTTGTAACTTGAGAATAGTTAAAATGTATGTTACTACGTTAAAATTACACTGAAATTATTTAAAATCGATGGTATTCTAATAGGAATATTAGAGGATAACGATTAAGTTATTCCAAAAGGTTAAGAAGATGAAAATAAGAGAACAAATAAAGAAGTTTTTAGTCTGGAACAAGTTAAAACAGACAATCAATAAAATCAATGCTACAAGATTAGAGGTGTACTAAAATGGTTGGTTATGATGATAATGAACTTGTAGAGTTTGGTGCAACATATTCGGAAGCTTATGACTTTGTAAGTCAATTAGACTTTGAGGGGTGCTAGAATGAAATCATTAAATCATTGTTTGGATTGTGAGAAAGAGTTATTCAACCTAACCAAATTCAAAGATAAGAACAGTATATATAATTACTGTGACGATTGCAACAATAAAAACGGAAGAAATTTAACATTTCTTGAGGTGAAACAATGAGTGTATTAAAAGAACTTCAATATTTAAAGGAAGAACTTGAAGAGAAACAACAAAGATATGATGACTTGCAAAATCATGATTGTGAGGAAGAATATGATGACATGTTAAACGAATGTTATCCAGAAGTATTTAATATACTACCTAGTCGTATACTATCAGAGTGTGACCCAATAGCATATAATTGTGGTTATAATGATTGGGCAGACAATGAACTTTCAGAATTAGAATCTGAAATTGAAGAACTGAAAGAAGAAATTAAAGAGGTATCAAAATGAGTGTAATAAATTTTAATGATTTAAAAAATCATGTTGGGCATAAAATAGAATGTGTTTTGTATGGGAATCAAAATTGTTCGATTGAATGTTTAAAATGTAATGAAGTATTAATAGATTTTGATGAGGTGCAATAAAATGAAAATAGAGGAATTAGTTAAAAATAAAGTAAGTTTTACAGCTTCAATAAATCCAATGTAATTAGTCACTAAAGAGGATGGTTATTTTGTAAGTATAACTAACAACATAATAAAACCTAATAAAATCACAGCTTCAGACATTCAAAGACTTTGTGACAGTGTAAGATTGATTAAATCAACATTGGGAAATAATGTTTTTATTGGTGGATGGTTAGACGTAGAAACTAAACAATACTTTTTAGATATAACTTATTATACAAAAGATTTCTATCTAGCTTCTAGTATTGGTACAATCTTTAAACAATTATGTATATATGACTGTAAGAATAATAAAGTTATTGGGTCAGATAAGTATTTTAATTAATTTCTTTTTTTTTTTTATTCTTTCTAACTACATTTTTTTGTAGATAAGTATATAAATGAATACCTATACCCTAAAGGTATCAAGTCACAAAGTGACTTGAGGAGATGAAAAGAAATGTATAAAGAAGAAATGATTAAAAACTTAAGTACAAATAATAATAAAATGTTAGAACATTTAACCGAACATCAATTAAGAAATATATATAATATTATTTGGGAAATGGGAGCAACTAACTTATTATTGAAAATAAATACTGATTAATTCTTTTTTTTTGATTATATTCTTTCTATATTGTAAATTAGTTAAGATACCAAACACATACCAAAAACAATACTTATTCTATACACTAATAAAACTACTACATACATAATACATAGCTAAGAATCAATCAAAAACAGCATAGAATAACATACATAATACATACTATTAACATACAAACCAATACAACAATATAATACAAGAGAGATTAGAGCATAAAGTTATTAGAATAACAAAGTGTTAGCATAGTAACATATCACTAGAATATCATTGAAATATATA
>Ga0233437_1005916_pt1 | contig 12886 bp, 25 predicted proteins | sample SI_122_August201_FD_182714 | JGI IMG/M metagenome (GOLD analysis project Ga0233437, IMG submission 182714) | Seawater microbial communities from Saanich Inlet, British Columbia, Canada - SI_122_August2016_200_MG | ecosystem: Environmental > Aquatic > Marine > Inlet | place: Canada: British... | reverse complement strand
CACAATAGCTTTTTATATTTGAACACCCATTTTTCGTGATCGAATGCTGCTAAACGTGCCCATTTATCCTGATTTTGTACTACGTTATAGTCTACATAATTTTGCATTGTTCATCTTTCAATCAAACCAGTTTTGTCATTTGTCTATTTTTTATTAAAATCTCTTTCAATAACCAAAAACAATCTTTTACAAACTTCTTTTGAAACCATGTTTCTATAAGCATTTACATAATCTTCACTTAAACCGAAAACGCTTTCTTCTGATTCATATCTATCTTGACATTCTTTAATAACTTCCAATATTTCATTAACTATCGCTTTTCTTTTTGAGTTTTCATTAAATTCCATTATATAGCTTCCTTAAATAAGTCACCTTGATTTTTTGCAACATCTATTGTATTAATATTTTTAACCATCAAATCAAAATAAGATTTCTTCAATTCAATCGCAATGGCTTTTCTACCAAACTTTAATGCTTGATATGGTTCTGAACCTATGCCGCCAAACGGAGTTAAAATTGTTTCTCCTGGATTACTATATAATTTAATACAGCGTTCAATCGTTTCCAGTTGTAACGGACATATATGCTTTTCATCGTCTTTATGTCTGGCTTCTCCGACTCTCAATGTTTCGGTTTCTCTAATATCAGTCCAAATCCCATGTGCCCATGAAATCCACTTTTCATTGTCAAGTTCTTTATTGTCTACCGGATTAACTGGTATTTGATTTTCTCCATCTTTTTTAAAAAGCAATATTTGATCGACCAATGCCGGACGTGAATCACATGAATCCTTTCGCATCTGAACAAACAATAACGCTTTTGAATGTGTACGAATAGCTTGCGCCTGTGGATTCTTTTGTATAAATACTCTGCCATGAAATATCCATCCAGCTTTTTGATATTCTTTAATAACTTCACCAGGGAAGTCTTTTACTCCGATAAATCCATCTTTTTGTTGCAATGCTGGAATATCAGAAACATGAACACAAGTTAATCGACCTGGTTTTGTTATTCTTAAAAGTTCTTTAATGATAAATGAATAATGATTAAAAAACTCATCTCTATTTTTTGAATTTCCCAAATCATAATCACTTGATGAATAAGTAAACAAATCTACAAAAGGCGGAGAATACGCTGATAAATCAACACTTTCATCTTTAATATTCGGTAACTCTTGACATGAATCACCCCTAATTAATTTATAGTTTTCTGTTTCAACTATTTGAGTTTCTAATTTTTCTGTGCTTGAATGTTCCTGATTCATAAGTTCTCCTTTTTCATATTTTTTCATCGCACTAATTAATTCAGCTTTTAATATTTTAGCGTTTGTATCTTTTCGTTGTATATTCTGATATATTTCTTGCTCTACATTTGCCAATAAAACAAAAACATCAACTTCATATATTTGCATAAATCGCCATTCACGTCTAATCGCTTGATAATACATTTCCCATGAATCATTTAATCCAAAAAATACCATCTTATGTGAATTCTGGAAGTTCATTCCGAATCCAGCGATTTTAGGTTTTGTTAAAAGAATTTTAAACTTTCCATCCTGAAAATCTTCTATTGTTTTAGCTTTATATTCCGGTGAATCCGCTCCCTTTATTTCTTTAATATCATAACCTTTTAATAACTCCAAAATTAAATCGGCTTCTTTTTGTAAATATACCCAAACTATTAATTGATCTTTTATTCCGTCTACAATATTTTTAAATTCAGGTAGTTTCTTTTCAATTACATTTTTCTTTACATTTAACCGATCTGTTATTCCCTTTAACCCGGTAAAAAATAATTCTTTTTGTGATTTATAATCAACATCAACATATTTTTTAATTATATTCAACTGTGGCAAAATGAACCCTTCATCACTATACCCCAAATCAGAAGGCTTTTCCATACATATCGCCCAAGATGAAAGCCATTGATAAAAATGTTGTCTTGAATGATTTTTTAATCTCCATTCAGTTCCATGTTTATTGCCCATCTTTTTTCGTATTATCTGATCGTTAAACATTATTTCTTTTTGTAAGTTTGCATTAACAAAAAACATTGCAAGCATTTCTTCTCTTGTGCAAATTCCTAAATATTGAGCATGGTTTCCCATTTCCGCATCATCGTTCGGAGCCGGCGTAGCTGTACACGCCATTCTATAAAGAATATTTCTTGACACTTCAAATAGTTTCTTTTTTATTTTCCCATCTAAAGACTTTAAAATACTCGACTCATCTAATATTATATTCTCAAATTGGCTAAAATCAAAATTGCTAATTAACTCATAATTTGTAATACATATTTTATTATTTACTTCTGATTGTTCTCTAACATATTGAACATCAATATTAATTTTTTTAGCTTCTCGAACCGTTTGGCGAGCAACTGAAAGCGGAGCTATAATGATTGTACGCTTATTTATTAATCTTGCAAATTCTAATTGAACAAACGTCTTACCTAATCCGGTATCCAAAAATATAGCACATCGCCCTTTTTTACATGCCCACTTTACAATATCCTTTTGAAAATCAAATAACTTTTCATTAACTTGATCAAGTTCGATATTAATCCCATTAGGTTTCAATCTGTATTTTTTAGATTTAATAAAATCAATATATTCCATAACTACTCCATAAAGTAAAAGCCCCAATTGTCGGGATTAGGTAGCGACACCTTTTAACAATCAGAGCTTTTTTAATATTCTATTCGCTTTTTAATCCCTGTTTAATTATACTATTTAGCTTGTTTGAAGTTCCATTTATTATAACAATCCTAACATTTTATTTGTTAATGCAAATTCGCCAAAATATTCTATAGCTTTAATATCATATATTTTTGCAGCTTCCAGTTGATTATAAAAATATCCAAGATATTTAGTTTTCCCATTAACTGTTATTTGTGCATACCATTTCTTGCTATTTTTTTTAAAACAAACACCCTTATATACAGAAGTCTTATTTAATGTTTTTTTCCCATTACATAAATTTTGCTGATGAGTACATAATCTCATATTTCCCTTTCTATTATCAAGACTATTTCCGTTTTTATGGTCGATATATATTTTAGGGTTTTTTATATCTAAAATATATCTATGTAATAACCATTTTTTTTTATTGTTTATCTTTTTTTTTGATATTACATAACCATATTTATGATGTTTTGATTTAAAAAAAGTCCACTCATATTTTTTAACCTTGTCAACATCTTCAATATCAATAATTGTAAATTTGCCTTGTGATAAAGGTATAAGTGCATGATTTTTTTTTATTATTAATTCTCTCGGTTTCATATATTATTTAACGCTCTGTTTATGTTTTAGTTCCCTTAATTTTAGGGCATTTCTTTAATTTGCTTATTCTGTTCTCACCAGTTGCCAGTCCACAATATACATCTGTAGCGAATGAACACTTACCATTATTTCTTTTCAATGGGCATCGTTTAAACATTACAAACCTTAATTTACTGCAAACCATATAAGTATTAATAAATATAATATCCAAAAATGTCCTGGCGGATCTTTTATTTTATCTTCGATTTTTATTAGTCTCTGTATTATTTCATCATATTTAATATCTTGATTCATTCTTTTTAACTCCTTTATAAATTTTTGCTTTTTCCCATTTTCCGTTTTTGTAGACACTATCGCAAATTATACATATCTTTATTTTACCGTTTGCCCTGGTGATTGTTTTATCGTGATTACACTTTTTCAAACCACCAGCCCAACCTTTTTAATGCTAATGTTCTATCTACATAAGGTACACACCAATCACGAACATCAAAAACATATACATCCGAACTTTCAAAATATGTACCTATTTCATTTTCTTTAATAAAACAAAATGGCATTTGATGAAAACGAAATGATTTAATAACTTTTATTTTTGGTGGATAGTTCATTATAAATTATTTAGTTTGGTTGTATCCGGCTGTATTGGAGTTAATCTATAGCCTAATTGACCCCAGGCGTTCAGTGCTTGTTCATTCCATTGTACTTGATTGAGAAGTTTTTGAGTGTTGAAAATAACTTGTCTCATGTGTTGATTTTCGGTTGCAAGTTTTGTTGTTTGCCAGTCTTGGAATCCACGCCCAACATAGAATAAAATAATCCCTATTGATATAATCAAAAATACAAATAATAAAACAAATACTTTAGTTTCTTTTTTCATTTTGTTACTCCTTATTTAAGTTATAATTATTTAATTTTTCAACAACTAAATTTGCAATATCTTCCGTTAAACTTGTATTTTGATGCCTAACATACGCATCCTTCCATCCCAAAAACACAACCAAAGCCCCAACAATCCAAGTGATAAAAGTTCCTACTATAATCATTAATAGTATAGATATTTCAAAACCATACACTTTTAAAAACGTAAGCAAATTAATAATCCACAATGGAATCATTATTATAAACCTTCCCCAGTTCATTTGATTGAGAAAAATACCAATAAGATTATTTATTCTTTTATACATATTCAATTCCCGGATTAAAAAACAGCCCCTTCACAAACCATTTAACAACCGTGCAAATATGAATCACTTGTTTTTCTTTGAAACACTTTTGAACGGATTTTATAAAATATCTTGTAATATAAAATCCAGCATCAAACCAACTGTATTCATGCCTGGTATTATATACAAAATTTCTATAGTGATATTTACGTGTAGCATCGCCTTTTATTTTGCGCTGTGAACGTCCGATATTTTCTTTTGTATAATGATTTATGCGTGTATTACAAATCATAAAACATCTGAACATATCTGATATTCTTTTAGTGTATTCATTGTCATCACCAGACAAAAACATTTCTTTTATTGGAAGCCCAATACTTTTAATTGCGAATCTATTTATCAATAATGCCCACATTGACCGATTGACTGCAATTATTTTATATAATTGTAACCAATTAAATTCAGACAATTTCACTGGTATTACATCATTGTTTTTATGAATAATGTTTGTATTTTTAAAATAAATCGGACATGAGATAAAACCAGGCTGTCTATCACACCACTTGCTCATTTTTTCTAAGGTATCGTTTTCCGGTATCGCATCATCATCCAGACACCAAATCCAATCAGCACCCCGCTCGTATGCTTCCTGAATACCTTGATTGAATCCGGCAGAACATCCGATATTATTCTCATTGTTATCTATTACAATAATATCATCAAGCTGCCGTGTCTGTTCCTTCAATGCCGTCAATAATTTTTTTAGCATATCAGGTCGTTTGTATGTAACCGTTACGGCTATTATTTTCATTTCAATAACCCCAACCAAATCAACATCGCTTTACTTAATTTTTGAAAATACTCTTCCTCCCACAAATCCATATTTAAAGCAATTTCAGTATAGCAATCAACAACATTGTTTCCGTCTAGTTTAATTTTATCTATTCGTTTCCAGAAGTATTCATTAACTTGATAGCCCCACATTTCTTTTTCTAAATTAACAAACGGATCAGAAAGTCCTTCGTGATTTATATTTGGTCTACCTGACCATACGCAATAATTCAAATGATCTATAATTTTCTTTGAAATTATTCCGCACCAAATATCACCAAATCTATCAACTCCATATTCCTGTCCCATTAATAAAAAATACATCGCAGGAAGTATTTCACGAGTAAACGCTAAATTCATCCCACACATCGGATAGTAATAATTGACTGGTACAAAATCATTTTTAAATTTATAATCAAGAGATTTCTGTCTTTCTGTTAATTTGGTTATTGCATCCAAGTCTGGATTTATATCCCATAGCCCATGTGAAATGACACATTTTCTTTTTTCTGTTTGAAATGGATAGCCCCTTGGATATTTAAAATCTATTGTATTATGCCAAGGAATCATTCCTTTTTCTGATTGTAAATTATAAATATGTCTTTTTATTTCATTTCCATCTGATGGGATACAATCGTCGTCTAACGTTATGATAATATCCGCACCGTCGTTATATGCTCTCAAAAAACCAAACGATCTGATACAATCTGTTTTTCTTGGAAATATCCAATCGTTTTTATAACCATCTATACTTTCATGTGAAATATGAAAACAATGAAAGTTAGGAATTGGTAAACTAAATTCTGTTTGTTCATTATCTTCAATTACATAACAATAAACATTATGTTCATAAAATTGGTTATCCCACGCATCAAGAAACTTAGCTATCTGATTTTCCCTGATAGTTGGTACTACGACTGCAATCTTCATTATCCATTTTCTCCCGATTTTTTAATACTAACATTATACCAATTACAAAACCAACTACAAAACCACACCAAAAACTAACAGTTATAATTAAATATATATTCATACCAAATCCTTTCTTATCGAATAACGACTTACAATTTCACGCTGTTTATTATCTATGAACTGAATTAAAATGCTATTCATTTTTCCTTTTGCTAAAACTATACATTTTCGATTTTTCATTGTTATTCGCTTTTTGTTGTTTGCCCAATTATAATAATATGTCATAATTCAACATCCGGTTTATTTTTATTTTCTTTACACGACCAGTTTATATGAATCCATTTTTGATACTTGTCATTAACTAATTGCTGCAAAAAATCCCTTACTTTTGGTATCGATTCACTCGCTTTGTCATCCGTTAATCCAGAAAGCGTGTTGAATTTATACCCATCTTTTGTTTCTTCTAACCAAACATCTTTTAAAACATGGGCTGTAAGACATTGATAATAAACATGGGTTGGAGGACAAAAAAGCAATTTTGCTACTATTCCCATATCTCGCCAAATCGTATTGTTTTTCCGTATTGACATTTTATTTGGAAGCGATACTTCGATAATTTTCATATTATCAAAATTTCTATTTTGTATAAAAAAGTATTTCTTGAATGTTTCTTTATATTCACTATTAATAAGTGTTTCATAAAATGACTTTGAAAAGCATTGTAATTTCATTTATATCCCATTTACAGTTATTATATTTCAATACCATCATCACCAATTTCGATCCAATTACTACCATCCCTTTTGAATAACATACCCACATTAGAATAATCAGGCATAAGACTGCATTCATGTAGAAAAAGCGTATAGTTAGCAATAGCATTCAAAACGGCTACGGCTTGTATTATTGTCTCATATTCACTTTCAAAGCTAAAAAGACCGGTATCAACTTGTGGCATAAATTCTATTTTAAAATTCTTTTCCATATCTTTCTCCTTTAAATATATTTTCATAATTTATTCTATTTTTTCTTTTACAATAACAGGAATATGATTAGGCATTACATACCCCATATTGTCATATGCTATATTCCCAAGTCTTCCGTTTATTGGCTGTCTGTCTTTAAAAAACCCAAACATCCATTCGTCGCCGATTACAACATTAGACAACAAATACTCATCATCTTTTATTTCTGGATGTTTACCTACTATGAAACTTGTCATTCTTTTATCTCATAAAAATATAATTAAGCAGACAGGCAAGGATTTGCCGAGCAGATGTAGTTTAATATTTATTGCGTTATTTTCTCTACCACTCGTATAGTCACCTTACACGATATAAGTATGTTGCATCAGCGAACACAGTGTTTTTCTTTCAAGTTAAAAAAAGTTTAACTACGCTGAATCGGGTTCTCTTGGCTTCCCATCTTATATCTTGCCATGCGTCTACTTTCCGCCACTGCCTGCTATTTTAATAGACTCTTATTGGTTAAGTACATCATTAATCACCATATTCCCACTCAACCCCAATCTTTTTAAAAATTTTCTTTGCTGTATCTCTGCTTTTTGTTTTTTTTATAATTGTACTTTCTTTAATATACATTTCTACTCTATCCCCATACCAAGCAGCAGCATATATTTTCTCATACACTTCTACATTGACATTTTCAATTATCATTCTATTCCCCTTATATCATACTTGTCAGTTATTAATAAACTCTTATTGATTAGGATTCATTTTATAAAACAATTCACGGGTTGCTTTTAAATCTGTTTTGTTGTGTTCAACTATTTTATCATATTGACCAGAACTCGCCCATTCCCAAACCTGTGATCCTTTTCCAGTAGGAATATCAATATTAAATATCCGGCACATCTTTTCAAGTGAACAATAATCAGATTTGTTATATCTGCCAGACCATTCAAGCATCGTATCAAAAACAATATCAGAATCATTTCTACTGCCAAAATAAAAATATAGATTAGATTTAATATTTGAAACTAAAAATCGCTGATGAGCAAATCGTAAATCAAAATTTAATACATTGTGCCCAACTATACAACGTACACCATAAAACATTTTATTTAATTTATTTAATAAAACAGATTCCGGCTCTTCCAATTTTCTTACTTCCGATACAATATTAGAATCGTCTATAGCACAAGCAAATGAAATTATCTCACCAAATCCACCGTCTAATGATGTTTTTAACCATTCTTTTTCAATAGCATTTGGCTTTTCTTCAACTTCCCATTTTGCTATTGTATCCGCTTTTTTCATTTGTTTTGGATGCTTTATTGTTGTTGCTATAAATTCTTTTATATCTGTACGTTGACTCGGTACTGTTTCAATATCGATAAATAAGTTTGGCATTGTTAGCTCCTAATAATTAATTGTTATGTTTTTAATTAATTTATTTGCAATCATTCTAATTATTTCTTTTGCTGGATTTTCTTTAATACCCTGTTCCATAAAACATGCAAGCGCTTCATTATTTATTTTTTTACGGTGCTTTAAATTTGCGGCTTTTCGCTCGGATTCTTGTTTTTCTTTTACTTCGGTTTCTTTTATTTTTTGTTCTATCAACCAAACTCTTTCACGTTCTTTTTCGACTGCTTGTTGTTTGTCATATTCAGCTTGGATTTTAACATCTTCAATTTCTTTTTTGCGCATTGCTTCTGCTTCAATTTTTTCCCGCTCTGCTTTCAATTCGGCTTCTATTTTCAACCGCCTTTCGTTTTCTATTTTTTCCTGTGCTTCTTGTTCTGCACACAATCTTGCTTGTTCTGCAATTTTTCGCTCTCTTATAATACGGTCATGTTCTTCTTTTTCAAGCCTTTCATCTTCTAATCGTTTGGCTTCTTGATATTGCAACGCTGCTTCTTTGCGTGCAATCTCTTTTTCTCTCTCAACTATTTCATTTTCCTTGATTGCATTATTCCATGCATCTATTAATTCAATTCTATCTTTTTCAGCCTGTTCACGCTTCGCTTCTTCTTTTTCCCAATCGGTCAATGGCTTTCTAACAGTTTCCTTTAATTCATCAAGGAAATCTCTTGCTTTTTTTCTTGATTCATCAACAAGTTTTGCCTTGCGTTTCCAATCAGAAACAAGCTCTTTGCCAATTTCATCTATTTTAACTTTATTCTTTGCAACTGAATATGCTTTGGTTGCAATTTGTTTTCTTCCCATGTCGGTTGAAATATCGCCAACAAAATTTAAAGCATCTGATTCTATTTCTTTTAAAAATCCATCAAGTTTTTCTCCGGTGAATACAGCAATTGCATCATCTTTATTTTTCAACAATGTTAATAAATCTGTTTGCTTATTCATTGTTTAGCTCCTTTAAATTAGTTAATAATCCAGCGTCAATCAGTGTTTGCAACTAAATCTCTCGTGATCAATCAAGCGCATTACATTTGGATATATCTATCCTTTTTATGCTATTGATGCTGGTTTTTAATTATTTATAATGATTTAACCATTCATTATAATCTTTAAATTTACTCGAATATGTTTTCCCTTCCAAAATCATAACATAATCAGACCAATCAAGCTCCAGTTCCGGCAACTTATATGATTCAACATTATAAGTTTTACAACCCAAACTATCCGCAAACATTAGAGTAAAAGGAAAACACTGTAATTTGTGTTTTGATAGTATTTGAAAACCATGTTCTAAAATATCAATAACTTCTGTTTCTGTTTTTTCTATTCTCAATATTTTAGACAACCGACCACTATGAATAAAATTGTGGCAATAATGACATAGCGGTTCAATGCTTTTAACTTCACAAATACCAGTTGTATAGTCAATATCCCAGTATTCATGCCCTTCTAACCACTGGTGCTTTTTTGCTTTTGATTTATGAATTCCACAAGCAGCACAAGTATAATTTGTTCTTTTTTGTGCATCAAATCTTGTTTTATCCCACCACTCTTTATCTAATAATGATCTTGGATTTAGTCCGTGTAATGGTTTTGGAATATTTGGATGTGTTAATATTTCTGGTTTCATTTATTTAGTCTTTGCACTTTCTGGAATTGGTGTATCTTCAAAAGGCAACCCATCATTTAACATAACAACCATTTCATTTTTTTCAAGCTCATCCCAATCATAAACCAAAGAATATTTTTCTTTGATTTTATAGTTAAGAATAACTTTTGCTTGTTTTTCAGACTTGATTAATTTGGTTGAATTAATTCCATGAAACTCTTTTCCGTTTACATCTGTTCCCTTTGTCATTTCTTTTAACATATTTCCGGCTCTTTGATTATCATTGTCATTCATAGCCATTAATGCCAAACCAATTATTTTTTGATATTTGAACAATCCTGGAGTAGTTGATGCCGCTGGTGTAGGTTCTTTGGGATTATCTTTGTCGGCTGCATCTGCATCTTTTGTATCGTCTATTGCAAATAAACCATTGAGAGCATATTTGCGAGCATAGCTTGAAGCCGCTCCGGTTATTTGAGATTCATCCATTCCCTTTTTCGTTTGCGCTTCTCTGGCAAATCCTTCGGCTTCCCAAAATTCCCCACTTTTTTTATCTGATAATCTTACTATTGATTTAACATAATAACGATCACCAAGTTGAATCATATTGTCTGTAATTATTAAAGTTGTTTCTCCGAGCAATGGTTTTACAGCTTCCAGAATATCTTCACAACTTCGATAATTATAATTTCCAAAAGTGTTGCGTTGATTTTTTGGTACGCTTAACTTTTGCTGAATTTCATTTAGTTTGTTCATTGTTTAGCTCCTTAAAATTAGTTTGATTAATCTTTCACTGACTGATTAATTATATCTTTCTTGACGACTCTACAAGATGCGTATCCAAATAAGCGGACGATCAGCAAACTTTATTTTATTATTTTGTCGTTCTATTCTTTAACTAATTGATTAGAAATAAGTTCCTACCTATATGATATATTCCAATTTTTATGAGCAATGATTATCTCTGGTTTTTTATTTGTAAAATCTATTATAACAGAATTATTTTTTTGTCGTTCTATTTTACTATATTTTGAATATATTTTGACTGAACTTGAATCCAACATTTTACCGACTGAACTTGAACCCAACATTTTACCGACTGAACTTGAATCCAACATTTTACCGACTGAACTTGAATCCCACATTTCCCCGACTGAACTTGAACCCCACATTTCCCCGACTGAACTTGAATCCCACATTTCCCCGACTGAACTTGAACCCAACATTTTACCGACTGAACTTGAACCCAACATTTTACCGACTGAACTTGAATCCAACATTTTACCGACTGAACTTGAACCCCACATTTCCCCGACTGAACTTGAATCCCACATTTTACCGACTGAACTTGAATCCCACATTTCCCCGACTGAACTTGAACCCAACATTATATTTATTTTTGTATTTTTACAATAGCGAATATTAGTATTTAACTTATCAATATTATCATTAATTAAAAAAACTTTCACATGAACTTTTTTTAATACATTTCTCATTTTTATTTGTGTTTTATCCTTATCAAACCAGTCTGGAATGAAATCTTGATCTATTTTTATATTCCAATTTTCTTGATCTCGATCAAAAATATCATTATTTTTGTTTAATAACTCAACTCTGACAAATTGCGGATTAATAGAATCGTCTTTGATATTGTTTTTTTGAAGTATGTTCTCATGGGAATCGTCCCAATAATCAAATAAAATTTGATCTTTTAAAACTATTGCAGATAAAAATTGACACATAATTAGCCCCTTTAAATTTAGTTAAATTGTTTGACCTTCATAATGCTGCTTTTTTTGCGCCAAATCACCAGCAGCCCACCACATTTCTTCTTCTTTAACGCTTTCATCCGTTGTAAGTTCACTTCCGCAATGGGGACAAAAGAAAAAGTCATCGCTCCAGTAAGAAACACATCCATCGCAATATTTTGAAATATTATCCATATTACTCTCCCTTGTCAAATAGTTGAATTTTTGTTTCAAGTCCGCCAATTCTTTTGGCAATATAAATTAAATTCTTTTGAGACTGTTTAAGGCATTCGGTAGCCTTTTTATTTAATTGGGCATAATATAACAACCAGTCATTTTCGGTTGCAAATGTTAAACGATTAGTAGACATGATTAGCTCCTTATTTAGTTAGCTTAATACCCGCCGGAGCGGGTTTCGACCTTTTAGGTCTCGTCAGTTAAGCTCAATCTTTTTATTGTTGCTTGAAATTTATTGTATGCTTCTTGAGATGGAACATAATAAGAATCAGAACAAGACAAATTGCTTTTTGTTAAAGTCATATTTGCAGCGTCTATTACTATTCTGTCATTATTTGGATTTACATATTTTGGGTAAGTTGACATGATAAGCTCCGGGAAGTTATGCGGGCTTTTACACCCGCTGGTTGATTTACATAAGCCAATTAGAATCTTTAACACTGAAACACTTTATTGCGTTGTCTCTATTTTTTAAATGATATTCAGCATTCTCAATTGAATCTTTTACGCTTCTACCATACTTATAAGTCCTTCCAGCAATCCACCATAACAATTCATCGTTTGTTAAATCTTGCAATAAATCTTTTCCGTTGTTATGATTTTCGCAAACCATATTAAAATTATCAATAAGTTTTTGTTCGTTAATTTCATTTGAAGTTTGCATTTTAAGCTCCCTGACTTGTTTTTGTTTGTTTGTCTTAATGAAAAAGAAT
>Ga0233437_1005915_pt1 | contig 12887 bp, 15 predicted proteins | sample SI_122_August201_FD_182714 | JGI IMG/M metagenome (GOLD analysis project Ga0233437, IMG submission 182714) | Seawater microbial communities from Saanich Inlet, British Columbia, Canada - SI_122_August2016_200_MG | ecosystem: Environmental > Aquatic > Marine > Inlet | place: Canada: British... | reverse complement strand
TAGTCACCCCGGATGTATTGGGCCCGCACCCCAGCCCCGTGGGTAGACTTGAACCCCAGTATTTGGAGCGCTCGATTGAGGCTGGCCGTACCCGTTTTCGGCATGCCTATCCCGATGATTTTACCCAAATGCCGCTCTCTCATGGGCCCAGAGCGTTTCTGGCAATTCCAGGGGCGGACCAAGCAATTCATCAACAGCCCGCCGCACACCGTCCCACCGTTCGCAGTAATCATGACCAAGTATCCACCCGTTGGGCTTGACCTTAGGCGCCCAGCACTTGATATCGGCCTTGACTTCTTCGTAAGCGTGACTGGCGTCGATGAAGACAAAATCAAGGGTACCGTCGCCAACCAACGACGCCATCCCCCAACTGTACCCCTTCAATATACCCACCCTGTCAGGAAAGGCCCCCGCCACCAAACGAACACACTGCTCATTTAATGCGTGGTCCATGCCTTCGTACATGCCGGTGTCTTCGGAATCCGGCACATACTCCCAAGCGTCGACGGCCAACATGACCAAGTTAGGGCACGTCTCCAACACCGCCTTCAGAGTGCGTCCTTGGGCTACCCCAATTTCGGCGCCCTTGGTCCAGTCGGGGTGGTTTTTCAGAATGTTCAAAAGATGTGGAACGTGACGTCGGGGAGTCAGTTCATCATAGTCCATTGCCCAGTTATCCTTCTTTTTGCATCGCCCAAGTTCGTGCCGCAATCAAGTGAACACGCTCTTGTGGCCCTGTTGTTTTTGTCCCAATCGGCACTGCCGGGCTCCATCTTTCGGCAACTGCCTTCACAACACCGGGGAAGTCGTCGGCGTAATCATCCCCCAGCATCCACCCCCCAACTTTCAACTTAACCCACCAATCCCGTATGTCGGCGGAAACCCCCTCGTAAGAATGGTCGGCGTCGATATATATAAAATCTAAAGAACCGTCGGTCACGTGCTTGGAAGCTTCACACGTGGTAGCCTTCAGGACGACGCACCGCGTTGAAAACTTCAGAGCTATCTCGTCGACTAACTTTTCATTAGCCGCATGATCCACCTTGGAATACACCTTCCCGCCCGGGGCGTCAGGCATATATACAAATGGGTCTACGCCGATTAACATTTGAAGCCGGGGGCAATCAGTCAAGAGCGTCTTGAAAGTCCTGCCCTGCAACAGTCCCAACTCAGCGCCTGTGGCCCACCTGTGGGCGTTGCATAAATGAGAAATCATGGTCGCCGGGTGCCTAAACTGATACGGGCCAAAGTCTATCGGCATCTATCGGGTTTCCCTCTCCCCCAGTAACACACTACACGGGCATTTTCGCCCGCTTCGGATTTGTACCCCACCACCTGCCCGGGCCATAAACTCTGAAACGCGTGTGGCCTGACAGGAGTATGGTGGTGGATGAACAACTGGTCCGATCTGCCGCCGCCCACCCGGTAAACGCCCTGCCGAACTGTGTCGTCCAGGGCCTCGAATGCCTCATAAATACCCCAGTCGACGTCGGACCCCCACGCCATTAGGCCGGATCCCCGGCACACTTGGGGCTTACCCTCTAGATCGGCCAGCATGCAAAAGTCGCCGGTATACGAGTAGATGTCCTCCAGAGAACCCACGACTAAAGTGTCGAGATCAATGTACAGCACCCGCCCAAGGTCCAAGTCCGGACGAAACAACTCGACTTTTGACTGTTTGGTTTCCCACTCCGGGTGCTCCAGTGGCACTATCGTGATGCCTTCTGGCGCAGTGGGCTCGTCAGTCAAACAAACGAACGAAATGGAACGCGAGGAATGTAACCAGACGGAGGAATACAACAGTTCGACGTCGCGCATGTCGTACATTTCTGACCGCCGCAATACACAAGCCACAGTAACTGGACCCGTGTAGTCATTCGCTGGCGCAGTCTGAAGGCGGGGCGCCGGGAGGACCCTGGGTGGTAAGTCTACGCCCTGCATTCTAACACCCATTCGTCTTCGACGTCGCCCGGTTTGGGGTCGCCATGGAAGCACACCACAGACACGCCCGGGGGGAGCCCCTCTTTGCAGTGGACTTTGTAACTCGCCACCCGCCCGGGTAACTCTTCTTGCCACAGAACGGGACGGAAACCACAATTGTGTTGGATGAACTTCTGGTCGCCGTTGCCCAGCCCGATTTTGTAGCCGATGTCCCGTTCTCTTTTGCTTAGGGCAGCGAACTTATGGTAAAGGTAACTGCCTAGAGAAGCGTCCCAAGCCATCAGCCCGGAAGCAAACTTGGGCCCATACAAGAAGTCTTGGAGCATCACCAACCGACCCGGCAACATAAACAACGGGTCAAGATTCCCACAAAACACGGTGTCCAAGTCGGCGTAAAAGAACCGGTCCTCGTCGTTGACCACGTCTGGCCGGAACAGCTCCAACTTGTTATGCTTCGGGTGCCACTCCGGGTGTTTGATGGGCAACTTCCTGATAGAAGGCCCAAAATCAAAACTGCTGTCCGTCAGAACGGTAAACTTAAACGGCAACAAGGTGTGGACATCGATGCCGCGACGAAGCGCTAGCACGTCGTCGGGTGTGAAACTGGGGCTCTCCCGCAAAAGGCAAAGGACGCTCAACATAACCGGTCCAACGGCATCTTGGTGAAGACGGGGATTTTCGACATGGGCTCTCCCACGCAATTCACCACGACTACTCCAGCTTCCTGCAGCTGTTCAGCTATCTTGTTAAAGTTGCCCGCCCACTTATCCATGAACTTATGGGTCCGGGGGTTATGCCAAGGATATCCCCCATGACAGTGCGTTTTCCCGTTTTTACCATACTGCATATCGAACCCCAGCAAGTACATTTTAGTGGCCCGCTTCAAGTAACCGACGCTGATGGCAGAATAACCGGAATTCACACCGTAAATGCCCGTGTTGTCGTAGGACAAGCCATCGTCACGGCGCCTATGAATATAACAAGCACCCTCGATGGGCTGGTGCCCGTCCTCATTCACTGGCATGGCCAAGATGACTTCACGTCCCTTGTCGGCAAAAGCTTGGATGTCGTCACGGTGTTCGCGGGTGAAATGTTGGTCCAGAGAAAACAGAGCGTCAGTGTCAAACACAAACGCCGATTTGTTAACGCCCAGCGTCAAACCCAGATGGCGAATACGGTCCAGATCGAACCCTTCAATACTCGTCCCGCCCCCCACTATGAAGAGGGGGGCATCGTCCCAGAATGGCGCCCCTATCGAACTGAAGGGGATCAAGTGCTTTACTCCTCATAAGGTTCGGGGTCGATCAGTGCACTATCCTTAAACATGTCTCGCTTAAAGGCGGGCTCCACTCTGTCGGAATCGTCTTCGACGGAGTCCATCGCACTGATGGAAATACCACCAGCCGACGGGGCGCCCAACCCGCTGCCGTCCTTGGTGAGAGCTTCCCGCTCATAACGCGTGGCCAAGTCCAAGTAGGACTTGCTACGTTGAGAATTGGCCGAACTCACAGAGCCAAAAGTCGTATCAACACGACGGGCATACTGCCCGGCCAGGGACCGGGCGACGATTGCCGACGCCCCATACACGCCATTGCTGGCTTGATCAAGGGCGAAGGCAATTTCCTCGTCGGTGGACTGTTGGTCCGTGGTGTCGGTGTCTCCGACCAACATACGAACGGCGTCCCGCCGACCAGCAGCCGTCGCCGTTCCAGGGGTGCCGTCGTATGTCCAAGTCATTACACGTTACCTTTTGCAGCTCTGTTGGCAATGATAGACGCCCGCTGGTCCACTTTGCTGATCTTCAAGGGGGCCCCTTCCGTCTTAGCAATTTGACGGAGGATGACCATGGAGTCAGTGCTGTGGGGATCAACAAGGGGGACAGGCTCCGGGGGGCTCTCCGTGGCCTCGGGGGTGGGCACCTCGGGCTCGGGTACCTCAGTGGCCGGGGGGGTGGCCTCAGTACCGGGCTCGGGGGCGGGCGGGGTCGGGTGGGGGTCGGGGTCAGGGGTGTCCTGCTCGGGCTCGGGAGCATCCCCGTCGAAATGTAAGGGGTCTTCGGTGATAAGTCTGGGCTCAAGCTCGGGGGTTTTAATCTCGGGCTCGGGAATGTCCATCACGCCGTTAACCGTTTCGTCTTCCGTCAGATGACGGATTTTGCCGCAATCGTACAGCTGACAAACTTTACGGACAGCGATAGACTTGCGCTTCCAGTCGAAAACCTCCCCGCGCTGCCAATGGTGCCCGTGGCCCACGAAAGGACGACGGACAACCACTGGCATACCGGGGTGGAATGACTGCGTTTCATACGGACGTCGGGGCATGGTGTAATACCTCCGTAGTTGGCAGGTTAGAGTTGGGACTAGGCTACGATGCCGTCCCAGAAGAAGCCGAGAGCAACGGACACGGCTTTCATGTCCATGGCAATTTCGCCTTCAATACGCGTCGAACGAAGGGCGGGCATGACAATGCGCGACGTCGCGATGCCCAAGTCGTTGCCCGTGTTGAGGTAGTTACGCCACGAGAACGTATACCCCGCCGACGGCGTCATCAAACTGGGAGAAGGCGCAGCGTAGCAGAGCAGCGCATCCTTGCCGATGATGAAAGAGTGAGCAGCCGTGGCACCTTCCTTGGCCGTGTTCTTGATGGCCTTGGAAATGAGGACACGGGACAGACCAAACAGAGCCGCCAACGTTTCTTCGTTGACTTTGGCCGGATTGGTGTTGCCAACGCCGCCGCTGTATTTGACCCGATCAACGATGTCGGAATGGTCGACGAGTTGATCGAACACTTCCTGACCGATGATCAGAGTGTTGGGCTCAAACCCCGTGCTGGCCAGGACCGTGGACTTGGCCGTCCGGATGTCGGTGATGGGGTCGCCGTTGGTGTTGTCCGACCAGTAGATGGTTTCATTCGTACTGGGGGACGACGCAACGCCGTCGTAGTCGTTGTCCCACACACCGCCCGTCATGTAGGTCGAAGCGAATTCGACCTCCTGGCGAATCATGAGCTTCTGCATGACGAATTCTGCCGCGTCATCCAGGGGGTTGAGGGGGGCGTCCGCGTTGTCGACGACCTGATCGGGCACATCCTGGTGCCAGCCCCAAATATCGCAGAAATACGTGGGGGAGCTGTCGATACGGAAACCGGAACCAGCAGTCTCGGTACCCGGGGCGCGTTTCGCCGCTTCGTCGCGGTTGAAGTCGCCACGGTCATAGGTGAAGTACTTGTCCGACTGCTTGGACACGGGCACGTTGGGGAACGCCCGACGAGCCACAAAATGCCCCGCCGCCTGAACATAGGCGATGGAGATGTTTGTGAGTGCACTATCAACATGCACGTCAGAGGAAGTGGGAAGAGGCATAATAAGTCTCCCTTAACGGTTGAGGAAAAAGCCGACCTTAACTTTCGTTGGCCGACTTGTTCAGTGCACTACGACTGGGCACCCCGGGGGTGGAAGAGGATGGAAACGACGTTTGCCGCCGCGCCCGCCGCTTCCAGGAATTCACCGAGAATGACGTCGCCAGAAGCGGCATTGACGGCACGTCCCGCAGAATCGGAAGCAACCGGGCCACCGCGAGTCGTCGCAGCACCCGCAACCACCTTGGTGATACCGGAAATGGCCACCGGGGTGGCCTTGCCAGCAGCATCCACGTCACCGTGGTTGACACCAGCGGCATAAGCTCCGTCACCCGTGACGACGACCTGCCCACTGGCATTGATCGACACGAAATAGAACTGCTTCGCGGACAAGTCGGCGCCTGCCTCGAAGCTGACGAGCTTCATAGCTTCGTTTTTCGCCATGATTCAGTCTCCTATGGCTGAAAAGAACCCTCGACTAAGAGGGCAGTAACGAGGGAAAGAAAGGGCCTAGTTGGCCATTTCCTTGCGCAGACGCTGTCCCTCAGCGGATTTGGCGACCCGGCCACGAGCCGCCTCGATGGTTTCATCCGAACCCTTGGTGTCCTGGGCCATCTTTTCCAGGGCGTCGGCAGGGGCATTGGCTTCGTCGGCGCCCGTGGCCGATTTACCAAGTTCCAGGAACGCCGCCTTGGTGGCACCGTCAGCCGCCTTGAGAGTTTCACCGACGGCCTTACGCACGGCTTCGTCCTCGATGGCGTCGACGGCCTTGAGCAGTTCGGCTTTAACGTCCGGGGTCCCGGCCAGATGGGGCAATTCGTCGCCAGCCCGCTTAACCAGCGTGGCGTGGGTCGTGTCCGACTCCATCTTCTTCAGACGGGCGTCCTGTTCCTCGATACGCTTGAGCACCGGGGCGGGGATGGCCGACTTGGCAATCTGCTCCCCGTGGAAGTCGACGAATTCTTCCTTGGGCTCGGGGTCCGGATCAGGGGTGGGAGCTTCGACGGAATACGTGCCGTCTTTTTCCACCAGGGTCACACCGCCGTCTTTGATAGCAGCCAGAACAGCAGCCATCGCCGTGTCGGCCTTGGTGTTTTTTTCGGTCAGTTCGGTAACCTGGGTTTCCAGTTCACCAAGCTTCTTTTCCAGCTCTTTGGGGTCCATCTTGTAATCTCCATTGCTGGGTGGGGGGGCACCGGGTGAACCGGTGGGCTCGTTCGCGGATTTGTTGGAATCGTCACTGCCCGAAACAGCTTGAACAGCCTCAACAAAAGCCGCGACATTAGACCGAAGTTGCTCGTCCAGAGCGTCGCCGGTCAATTCCGTCGCCGCCGCAGTGGTGCTCTCTCTCAGAGCATCGTACAGCGGGTACAGTTCATCGCGCATTTCCCACAGACGCTGGTTGTTAACTTCTGCAACCAGGGCCTCGCGAAAATCGACGACAGGCTTGTCAGAGTTTAGCTTGCAAACTTCCACAAGAGCGCCGATGGCGTCCACTTTGCAGATTGCAACCAGGGAATCTTTGTTGGCGGGCCTGTCTACGAGAGACAGTTCGACCAGCGACAACGATGCAAGGCGGTGCTTTTTAGCCATCCACTTCCTCCTGAATAGCACGGCCACCAATCGAGAACCCGGTGAACGTGCCGTCTTTCACTTTGGCCAGAATTTCGGGGTCGTCGACCTTGTACCCGACAATCCACCCCTCCCGATCAACCTGGACACCCAGGGCGGCAGAAATGTCGTCGGTAAGGAGGAAGGAATGCAAGATAGTGCCAGCTTGTTCCCCGCTGTGCATTACCTTCCCCACCCTTTCGTTCAGCATGAATTCGTTGACGGCGTTGACCAGTTCCGGGACCGGAATCATGTCGCCGTCAAGATCGTACACCGGTTTGCCTTTTTCCGTGACCACGGATGCCCACCCGTACACGATGCCTTGCTCTTCGTCAAACTTGAAGATGTTGCCCGCCATCCCCTCGACCACGGGCGCCTTAGTCTTCTTTTCCGTGGTCCCAAGGACCAGAGTCGCCATTTCACGGAGGGCCGACAACATGCCTATCCCCAAAGTTTCCTGCACGGGCTCTTCGTCGACTTGGGCCACGTTGCCCACAGCCGCCAAATATTCCTCGTGGGTGCTTCCCGGCATGTACGCGGCCATACCGTCAGCGGTTTGGTGCACGTGGATGGCGCCGTTTAAACCCATGTCCTGGGACCGGGCTTGAGCCTCGACGGGCATGGTGAACATGTCGTCATTCAAGGACCGTTTCTTAAGCCACTTGTCGCCTTTGCCTTTTTCGTATCCAGCATTCTGAAGGGCGCCCCAAGCCGCCGCAAAGGCGACACTGTCAGACTTACCCATAGCCAACCGGGCATTCACAACGCCACGAAACAGACTCCGCCCCTTTTCGGAGGGGATGGCGTTCCTGACGCTAAGGGGGAGTTCAGTATTGTTGGAATACGGCATTTAAATGCTCCAAATGCTGTTGTCTACCACGATCAGATCGAATCCGGCGTGGGTTTCGCAGGGGTTGTCATACGGAAGAGCCGACATTCTAATGTCCGTTTTTTCCGTAATGTCTAGATACGGTTTGAAGAAATGTTGGGGGCCCGCCGCACCCTTTTGGATGCCCCGTTCGTGTTTGATTTGGAATTCCCACCCGTTGGCCCGGTCAGCCATCCAAAGGTGGAAGTCAACCCCCTTCGGTTCTTTACCCAAACCAATAGTGAAATCGGAGTAATAATTCGTCATGAAACTCGTAGTGTTAACCGGGGTAGTAAACAAAGCCATCAGTGTTTGATTTTGTCCCGTACTAATGACGGCATAGTCTTGGTTTTCTGCCGCGTTGTGACAACGAATGGGAGACGCAGACACTACGTTCGCTAGGACTTTCATCCTAAACGTGCGAACCATAGGAGTGTCCCAAGCCACAGCCGTCGTTGTGTTGGTCGCGTCCAGCGCCTTGGTTTGAATGACGGGGGCCCAGTTTTCATCAAGCCCCTGCCCTTGGATCAACGCGCCACGCATCAACTCTTGGTCAGCCGTCTGACTAAGGTGCGTCATCGTGGCAGACGTGGGGTACACGTAAGTTCCACCGCCATCCCACACATCCTCTACGACGTCTTTAGCACTGTCAACGTTTGCCCCAAACTTGTTGACTTTGGACACACCCGGAATGAGTCCCATTGACACGGCAAGCATGAAGTCATCAGATGGGGTGGGGTTGTGGATCGGGCGTACAATGTTACCAAAAGCTGAACTAGCCGGGGCCGCATTCGACACGATGGGGTTTCCAGCAGTGTCAACTAACAGGCTGTTCACAGCGTCAGCCGTGCCGTCAATCACGCTGTCCCACAGGCGCCAAATTCGATCAGTCCATGAACGACTTCCTGACCGTGCCATTAGATGACGATTCCTTCACTCGGGTTGGCAGTGTCCCACTTAGCCCGGCCAAAATCCCGGGGGGTCAACGGCGAACCACGGTCTAGGGCCCCTTGGACAAAATCAGCCAAGTTGGCAAACTGGAACTCAGACAGTTGGAACGCATCAGGCAACGTACCCGGCCAGCGCTTATTGTAGGCATCGAAAGGCGAATCCCCGGGGAGATCCGTCAACCGCGCCAACTCTGCCAACGTCATGTCTACCATGAGTTCCTACTTGGCCAATTCAAAGACACGCTTTTCGAATGCGTCGTACGTTTCGGGCAAGAAGTGCTGATACCAAGCCCGGCCCACAGCACTACGGGAGCTATAGACATCAACAAAGTTGGCAAAAGCTTGGGTGGTGTTCAACGGCGTGATCGCGATACCACCCTTGGCATTAGCCAAGCCCCGCTGGTCGTAATACTTGAAGTAATCCGCGTAGTACGAACTGTCGTGGCCGTATCGATGACCGAATCTACCCCCAGTGGACGCTTGAATCGAATCACTCACGCCCCCAAAAAGACCCTCAGTGGTGGGCTTCGTCCAGTCCATCACGTCGCCACTGAACAAATACGCGTGGTCTTTTTCGTCCCATGCCGCCAAGAAACGGGCATTGGAAGCCGCACCACCCGTACGCAGGGGGTAGAAGTGCTGGGCCATTTCGTCCATGTCCAAACCCCGGTCAGCATACTCCTTACGCAGGGTTGTCTTAAGGGACCCGCCCGCCTCCACTCTTTTATTGACCCGGTTGAAAATCGTCAAAGTGGACTGGAGCACTTTTTCCGACTGGGCTGTCATTTCAGCGCTTACCGGCAAATAGTCCCGGATTCGCTCGGGGTTTCCAGTCAGGGCCTTGACCATCTTGTCGCCGTCGTGGCGTAGGGCCGTCGCCGCACGGTATGACTCGTAAGCGCCCTTAATGGGGGCAAGGGTCGTGCCCGCCATCGCGTCAATATGGTGCCCGTATTCGTGCCGGAACACTTCGTCATACTTCGTGGGGCTGTAGCCCGAATTCATAGTGATCCGGCCCACTGGGGTGAAGTTGCCCGCACCCTCCCATTTGATCTGGAAGTGGGACGTAGCCCCGGCTACGTCGTAAATGTCCTGGGTCGGTTTGATCTTACGCAATAGGGCCATCATCACCGGGGGCGCCGAACTGAAAGCCGAACGAACCCGCCCGCGCTCATGAAGGGGCCGACCAGCGACAACAGCGTCCAGTGTGTTTTCGTCCTGGACGGGCACCGGGCCGACGCCTTCCGGGGCACTGGTGCCCAGGAGTTCAGCACTGACTATCCGATCAAACACCGTGCAACGACACTGGATCGTATTTTCCGCCGTACCAGATGGGTCCCCGGGGTACATCAACGGGCCCAGGGGGGTATTGAAAGGTTCATTTAAGCCGACGCCGTCGGGGTTCATGCCGTCGATCTGCCGGTGAGCTTCCCGCGTCCTGGCGTCACGAGTATGGTGCCAAAAACGCCGAATCTGCCCCGCGTCGATCAGCCCCTCGTCAACGTAGGACTCCATAAGCTCCCGACTGGCGCCGTTGATGGCTCTGGTGCTTTCCGTCCTGGCGATAACTTCAGACCGAAACTTGACGTACCGTTCCCGGTACCGATTGGTCATCTTGTCGACTTTGGCAGGGTCCAGCGGTACGTCCGAAAAGATCGCCCGCCGCACGGCAGGGTCAAAACGCCGATCCCTCAACTGACGGGCAAGAACAGCGGGGTCCCGCGTTTCCAAGCCACGCCGAAAATTCTGTACAGCCTGTTCCTGTTTCCTGGTCAGACCAATGCTGGCGCGAACCCGTCGCGCCGTGTCCCGGGGATTGAAACCCCTGACAGTACCGTCGCGCACCGTGTCTCGCACCACCCCACGCACGTCTTCACTGATCTCTCGAATTCTCGTCGCCGCGACACTTTGGGCAAACGACGACAGCCGGGGGTTCGTGGCATTAAACACAAAATTCACCTTGACGCCGTTGACCCCAATCACGGGGCCCTGGCTTGTCGCCGCAATCTTGCCCCCCTCCGCAGCCGTGTCGCCAATAGCAGCCCCAAGACCCTGGAAGGCGTTGGCCGTCGTGGTGGGGTCATACAGGCCTACAACGCCGTCGGCGCCTTGGGTTTCCAGGACCCTCGCGATGGTATCAACCGAAACGACACTCTGGAGATCCTTAACACCACTGACGAAAGCATCCTTAATCTTCCGTTCGCCCCGGTCAATGGCGGCATCCATCCGGGCCAATACCTTCTTCCGCCCTTCCTTTTGGACCGGGAGGGGGTGCTTTCGCTTCTGGTGCCTTAGTGCCGCCAGACCCCCAATCATTCGTCGCCAGCCCCCGGGGTGTCTTCCGGCACATCTTCGTCTTCGTCGGGCACCCGGCCCATCAAATCAGGGTCCTGGTCCTGTTCGGCAGGAAGCCCACCAGCGTCCAAAAGGGCGTGTTCAACTTCGTCGTCGGGGAAGATAGCAAACCCGGCACCCGCCAGACGGTTGATATACTGGCCAAGTTCGTCCAAATCCACCGGGGCCACATTACCGGGCACCATGGTGGGCATCAGTTCCCGGTCAAAACCGTTTAACTGCCACACGGGCGGGAGCAGGTATCTGTTTATCACTGCCGCGACGTTGTTCAAGTACCCTTCCAGGGCCCGCAGGAATAGGTCGGTTTTGCTCTTCGACAGAGCGAACGAACCCTTGTCAGTCTGACCCAACAGGATGAAGTCGGCCAACACGGTCCTGGCGATGTCGCCCTGGTACCTGCGAATCACACCGCCCGTGTCAATGTCCCGGGTGCCACTGGACGACATCAACTCGAAGGATATCATGGACTCGCCGCTGGGGCTTCCATCCACGTTCGGGTATAAATCCGACGGGAGTAAAATGTAACCCTGTTCGTTGTTCTTCACGTCCCGGAGGATTTGTTCGAATGCCGTCTTGACGGCCTGTTTTGTGGCGTCAGCGTCAGCAGCGAGATAACTGGAAGGCATCTTGCCCACCGGCAGACCGTTCAATTCCCGTTCAATGGCGATACCCTCGATGACCTGGATGTGCGACAGCATGTACCAAGACAGGTAGGCATTCCGGAGAACGGAACGCCCCACCGGGCCACCGTTGCTCGATGACGTGCGGAACAATAGTCCCTTTTCGATGGGGATTTTGACGACTTTGGCGTCGGTCCGCTGCACGAATGCTTCCAGACCACCTGAATCATCCACTTCGAAGTGGTCCAGGGTCCATTGGGCCCGGGGCGCCAGTTTACGAATGCCCACTTTCCCGTCGTTGAATTTGGACCGCTTCGCAGGGTCGGCCTGATCCGGGCCCAAGCGCTGCTTGTACACAGTCTCGAAAAAGGAAAAGCCAAACGTCAGGAAGCTCAACACCTCCGACATGAATTCGTCGAAAGTATGCGACATGTCGTCGAACAAACTCTCAACGAATTCTTTGGCCACGATGGCGTCAGGTTCTTCAGAAGCGGGTTCAACGCGCCACTCCACGGCCCGCAGCATCATGTCCATCGCCGTCATCAGGGCGCCCACGACAGCATCATTGTCGCGCATTTCCCGATAAACCTTGATGGCCCTGTCACCACGGAGTTGCTGCAAAAACTCGTCGTCACCGAAGCGAATTCCACGGTACGATGACTTGGCACCGCTGGAAACTCCAAGCTCCTGTGTCGCATTTGACCGTGGCAATTTCGTCATGGTTATGAAACCTTAGCCCAATTCTCTGTTGTCCCGCCGCCCATCTGCAGCTGGGGAACGTTGGCGACCCCCAGGACCATAAGCTCTGTGATGCCCCACACTAAGGCGTCGGCCCGGTCAGGGGACGTAGAACCTTTGTACCCTTTCGTGGACATGCTCAACATTTGCTCTTCGAGCTCCGGGAATCTGCCCACGTGGTGAATCTGGATGGGGTCGTTGTCTGTGCCGCCGTACAACACCGCCACGGGCTCGGCCCGCACTGTCTTTCCCCGGCTGGCAGTCACCGACTTGAAAGGAACGCCAGGGTCCACCGTCCGGACCACAAACTTGACCATGGCCCCACCGAAATTCGTCTCACCAACGATTAAATCGGCCATATGGTCTTGGTACAGTTTGACGGCCCGGGCGCCCCACTTTGACGGACCCGCCCGCAAAGTGCCGTCTTCCAATACGTACCCGTGACCA
>Ga0233437_1005911_pt1 | contig 12896 bp, 19 predicted proteins | sample SI_122_August201_FD_182714 | JGI IMG/M metagenome (GOLD analysis project Ga0233437, IMG submission 182714) | Seawater microbial communities from Saanich Inlet, British Columbia, Canada - SI_122_August2016_200_MG | ecosystem: Environmental > Aquatic > Marine > Inlet | place: Canada: British... | reverse complement strand
TCTTTCAATGTTTTCATAGCGTAGCTCCATGTTTTATTAAAATTAAGGGTTTAACAAAACAATGGGGTTACGCTATTTGTGTACCAAAGTTACAAGATCCGCCGCGATAGCGGCTTCGTCCAACGTGCACATGCAGTCGGACGGCCCTCGCAAATTTGGGTTCACACTTTTCCTGGTGTGAAACAACTCATTACTGTTTTAGTCGGGCTTCAGTTTGGGCCGCCGCTGATGTCGGCGTTAGCGTGCCATGAAGAAACGGAAATCTATATTTGAAAATAGAACTTGGTTACAAATATGAACAAATACAAAAAAATATTTGGTGTAGGCCCATTAGGAGCAGCTCTTAGCCTCGTTTTACTGTATATATTTTGGGAAATTGATCATTATTTTGAGCATCCTGCATTGACTACCAATCTTATATTAATTCAAATCATTGGGATTCTATCTATTCTAATAGGATTAGGTATTCATTTTTGGACAATTTGGATACTTCGAACCTGGTGGGTTGACAATCAAATTTGTAAATCAGGTCCATTTAAATATATTCGCCACCCAATGTATGCTGCTTGGATTATATTTGTTGTTTCTGGCGTAAGTCTATATTTAAACTCATGGGTATTCCTACTATGGCCACTATCAATTCAGCCATTTTGGCATATAATTGTTGGTAGAGAAGAAAAACTATTGGATGAGGTCTTTGGAGATGAATATCGATTATATTTAAAATCTACTGGTCGTTTTTTCCCAAGGATATTTTCTCTTAGTTTTAGAGCTGAGGACAGTTGATTATTATTTTAATCAAAGAACATTAGTTGTCTATTACTTTTTACATGGTTTAAGTATCTGTTAATGCATGCTTACTTGTCTTAATGAAGTCTGAGCCGGCTAACGAATGTTTACACCGGGCCGCTAATCGCCGCTGCAGAGCTTAATTTAAGTGGTCTTAGCAAAATCAATCGTGAATCGAACATCGGTGCAGCGGCCGGTGAAACTGGTGTTATAGTGCGACACGAAGTCGCATAGTTGAGTGTATTCAATTAGATAGTTTAATAATTGGAATACCTGGTATGTTCCTACCAGTCCCTACGTGGGCATGCTTACCACGCGCTGTTGTGGTTGGTGTGAAGCCCCACGGACAAGTGTACCGAATGGGTTTGAACGGCAACGGGAAGACCCCTCGGGAAATCCTCTCCCGTATAAAGGGCTCGGGACGGGTGATATGGTGAACATAATGTGAATATCCGTAAGCGTCGTCAGCAGTTACCAACCTACCGAGGATTAATAGGTTGAAGGCATGTTTCCCTGTGTTTACATGCGTGGGTCAGGTTGCAGGTCTTGTAACTACTTGTAACGGAACCGTTGTACTATCGGCGTAGAGGGTGCACCTAAGTCATCCAAAGTGATCAACTATGTGGAACGTGGAAACCCAATTCCGGCGCCCTAATGGGCAGGCTAACCGCGAGGCATGCTGTTGTCGGGTTGGAGTAGGATGTTGAAAAAAGCGAATGCCTATCTGTAATGGATGGGATACCGGGTGAAACATTCCCGGCTCAGTAATGAGGCAGACTTTCAGCGGGTCTTTGGTCATGTGAAATTTGGCCGAACCGGTTACTCCGGCAGCCACTGTGTAACATGAAGTAAATTTTCACTAATTTGCGGGAATCCCCACTAGGGAGACCTTTTCAGAGGCTTGAGCTGTATGAGGTGAAAGTCTCACGTACAGTTCTTAGGGGAGGGGGTGCTGGCAACAGCGCCTCCTTACCCGACATAAAAAAACTATGGAAAATGATCCATCAAGAATTGAAGATTCATTACTAGAGTTACCATTGTTTAAAGATGTTTTTCTTCAGATGCAATTGCGTAATGTCTCAATGGTGGACTTATACCTTATACAATTGGAAAAGGATCTATTTGACGAATATGTAAGGCTTGATAGGACACCTGTTCCAGATGCTTTATTTGTAAACGCTCTCAGTCAAATGTGGTTATTCGGTGCCTACGAGCTATTAAGAACTTGGAGACAAAGAGTAAAAGAACTCACGAGTTACGGGGATAAAATTTATTCAACTCATCAGTCAGAAAGAAAGCTAATAATAGAAAATCAAAGAAAAAAAATACAAAAAGCTTCTTCATTGCTTATAAATGAAACCTCTTCACAGGAAATCGATTTCAAGAAAATTGAGGAGCATGAGGACTATTTGCATGAATTAAAAGATTCATTTGAAAAAATTGAACCAATTTTTAGAACTATCGAGAAACTAAGGGTGACTATAGCCAAACATGAAATACCAAAATCCAAGGGGTTGTTTGCACAAGGTCCAGGTTACGCCAGAATAGAACGTAATACTGGATCAATGCTTTGGATGATTGTTACAAAAGATAGATACTCAGAAATGATATCAAGAAGAATGATTTCTGATAAATTGAGAAATATATAAATTATAACAAATGTTTACACCGGACCGCAATTCGCCGCTGCAGCGCTCAAATGAAGTGGTCTTGGCTAAATCATCATTAATCAACCATCGGTGCAGCGGCCGGTGAAACTGGTGTTCGACTTTTAAAAAATGGACTAAATGGCAGATACAATAGTTACATCTGATTTACCTTCTTGGATTAGTGCATGGAGTTCTGTAATTGGAGTTACTGTTGCAGCGATTGCCCTTATTTTTTCTGGCATTGCAACTTTTAGAACACGTAAAATATCGTTTGAATACGCTATTGTAAATCAGGATGGAACGATATTAAGCCATCGTGGATTTAAAGAATATGGATTACACGTGATTCCAAACGCTAAACTAAAAAAGGGTGATCCAAATTATGGAATTCCTGGATATACGCTGTCCTTTAAAAAGCTACCAGAATACTTTGAAATCTCTACAAGAGAGGGGGCAGTTGTAAAACTAAGCCAAATTGGTCCAATGAATTTCACCCTCATATTTGTAGGTGTAGGGTTTGGATCACCGACAATAAGTTGTAATTTCAAAATACAAGTATACTAAAATACTTTGAATTTACTCAATTTAGTAAATATTTTGCAAGCCACAGAGTCGAACAAGAGTTTGCAGACCGACGGCCATCGCAGATTTCGGGCCTATCTTTGCCCAGTGTTACACGACTCATTACTGCTTCGGTCTTGCTTCGGAAAGGCCGCGGCTGAAACTGGCGTTCGGCACAAAACCACAATAGTGGCATATTAATGGATTTAAATAGAATCCGAAAAAAATTTGGCGGAGATTTTGTAGCCAACGAGCATACATTTATTTTGGGCAGTGACATACGATTTACTTCCCACTTTGCTGATCGATTTGAGAACCTCAATATATTGGAATCGTGCACAGGTGCTGGATTTACAACAATACAGCTCGCAAAGGTCGCAAAACATGTGATATCAGTTGAAATTGATAAAACTCATCAAAAACAAGCAACCCAAAATATTGCTATCGCTGAACTCTCTGACAAAGTGACTTTTATTCATGGAAGTATATTAGATCAGAAGTTATTGGATGGACTGCCCTTAATCGATGCAGCATTCCTTGATCCAGACTGGGCTGTAACGGGACCAGATCATAAGTACCGTTTTCTGGATTCCAATACTCAACCTCCAGCAGATGTACTGTTGGACAAAATGTTTGAATTAACAAAGAGTGTTGCTCTTATTCTACCTCCATTTGTTGATGTTAAGGAATTGAATAATCTTCCAAATCATGAACTTGAAAGACTGTATATTGGTGATAGTCATGAACTATTTTGTCTTTATTTTGGTAAACTTAAAAAGACCATCGGTGAAACAGAATTTCATGTGTAGCTAAAACCTGCTATGCCGAACATTAGTATTCACCGGAGTGCACCGGCGTTTTTGTTAATTCTAAGACTGTGGTCTTGGCAACTTCAACTTTAGCTCAAATTCCGCTTGGCACCCGGTGATACAGGCGTTGGGAATGAATTTCATATTCGTAAATGAAAATGTCAAAATTCGATTCAAAAGTAATTGGATACATCTCATTATTTGATAAGCTCAACCTTTTCTGTTCTGGGGATGCCTGCGTGGTGGCTGGATCAGAAAAAGCGATGCAAGAATACATTCAAAGGGCTAATCCAGAAAATAAAGATGATCTAAAACTCAAAAAGGCTAGATTCAAAGAAATTGTAGCCGGATTGCTAGCTGGTGGAGCATATGCATTTGATAAGGAATCATATGGTCGGTTTCAACCCATGGCGATACAAGATGGTCACGATCTGTCAAAAGTAAATTTTGAAGATTATTCAAATCAAAGTGATGATCTACTAATCATTCGTCTAAATGAAATATAATGCACCGCTTCCCAACGGGTATTTGCAGCCGATGGCACCCGCAGATTTTGGGCCTATTGTTGCCTTCTGATTTCACAACCTATTACTGCTTCGGCTGCAGTTCCTTTTATGCCGCGGCTTATACTCGTGTTAGCAGGTCAACGAAATAAATAATTTGAAGTAATATAATGAATACACTCAAAGGAAAAATTGCCTTGGTAACTGGTGGTAGCCGCAATGTTGGTCGAGGAATCGCACTTGGGCTGGGTGAAGCAGGTGCGACTGTTTACGTCACAGGTAGAACGATTACAGATAGCCTCGGAAAAAAAATCAATGATATAGGAGGGAAAGGAATTACAGTTCGCTGTGATCATCAAAATGATGATGATGTAAAGGCTGTCATTGAGCAAATCAATCAAAATGAAGGCCGCTTAGATATTTTAGTGAATAATGCTTGGGGTGGATATAATCGCCTTCGAAATCGAAAAGCCAATAAAGGCTATAAATGGAAAGATTCATTTTGGAAACAACCTATTGATATATGGGATGAAATGCATACTGTCGGAGTCAGATCAAATTATGTAGCTAGCGTACTTGCCGCTCCAATGATGCTCAAACAAAAAAGTGGAATTATAGTCAGCATTTCTTTTTACTCGGGGCGTAAATACTATGACAATGTTCCCTATGGCGTATCAAAAGCAGCAGTTGACCGTTTAGCAATGGATATGGCCGTAGAATTAAAACCTCATAATATTGCTTCAGTGTCACTATATCCTGGCCACGTAATAGACCGAAAAAAAGCACCTAACCCAAAAAGAGAAACCTCTCAATTTGTTGGAAGAGCGGTTGTTGCTTTGGCTTCCGACCCAAATATTATAAAAAAATCGGGGGAAATTCTAGTCGCTGCTGAACTAGCTAAAGAGTACGGATTTACAGATATTGACGGTACTCAACCGACACCATATGACACATTATAGACATCCAAAACGTACAGAATTTTATAACAAAACTGCTAACAAATTTATAAACCGGCCCGCATATCGCCGCTGGCGCACTCAAGTTGTGCGATCTTGGTAAAACCTTCTTAAACTCAAAGTCCGCGCAGCGGCCGGTTATAATGGTGTTATGGAAAAAATATCTAAACTGAAGTCAAATATGCGCTGGCATATTTATTCTGAAATTCAACTATTCATTTTACATAATGGAGCATAAATGTTTCGACTTCTGCATGCCATAATCGTAGAAAGAATTAGAAGAAAAAAACTGAAGAAATTAAAAGTTAGTGGCGTAACTATTGAAGCAGTGGTGACCGGGCACACACAAGAACCTTATGATCGGTATGGATCTAGTAACTATAATGATGTTGTAATAAGGCTTAATGCAAAAACAACCATACATGGGGTGCTTCATGAGTTTAAAAGCGAAAGGTTGGATAAAGACAAAATTGACAGTTATAAGGAAGGTGACAAGATTAAAATCTTGATCGAAAACAACAATCCCAAAAACTACTATTTTGATCCAGAAATAATTTATTGATTTGACATTCCATAACAAGCACATGCACCGGAGCGTTCTCGCCCTCGATTAGCGGCTGTATGGCTTTTATTACAAATTCAACTTTAACTCAAGTTCAGCGTGACGCCCGGTGATGCCGGCGTTAGAAATATAAAGAATGGAAAGTAAATGCATTTTAGTTAAGGAATTCTTAAATGAAGTGGACGCGGAGGTAGCAAAAGGACCGCTTGAATCAAACAATATCCCGGTACGTCCGAAGGACCGGGATAAGAATATCAGGAGGTAAGATATATGGCTTTAAAAGAACGGTTAAAGAACACCTTCTCATGGCTGTGGAATTCCGTTCTGAAGAGTGAATCACAGTGGAAAGAAGTACATATCTCGACGGGGAAAAAGCCTGAACCGACGATGCGCCGCCAATCACACCTTCGTGCATACGGGATCAGGTGCAAACTACTCCATCTGAATAATGGCAGGACTACCGGTATGGTCAGTCTGCGGGTGCATAAAGACGATATCGTGAAAGCCCGGCAATTGATGGATGAAGTCAGGGATTGAATCCCGTTATCACAGCAAATAAAGAAATTGGATGTTTTTAGATGCAAACAAAATGTTTAATAATATTGAATTTCTAACAAACGGCTACAGTTGACGGCCCCCGCAGTTTAGCGGTCTATTGTTGCTCAATGTTGAACGATCAACTACTGCTTCGAATCAAGTTCCGTGTGGGCCGCAACCGAGCCAGGCGTTATTTGCTTTTCATTTTAACTCAATAAGTAAGTCATTGACACATGTATGCCATTGGCGTATGCTAAGAGCATGGAAATCATCGAGACTCCAATATTTACAAAAATAATAGAATCACTGTTAACAGATTAAGAATACCGGTTATTTCAATCAAAACTGGTTGATTCTCCCGAATTCGGCACGGTTATTCCAGGCAGTGGCGGTTTGAGAAAAATTCGATGGCGGACTGAATCACGAGGAAAACGTGGGGGAATTCGAGTGATATATTATTGGTATGTCTCGCTCGATACCATTTTAATGCTATATGCATATGCCAAAGGCAAACAAGATGATTTAACTTCAGAACAACTGAAAGCTCTTAAAAATCTCATTGAAAAGGCTTAGTGATGGAAGAAAAAATGTTCAATGAATTAATGGAAAGCATACGGCAAGGAAAAGCAATCATGCGCGGAGAAATGGAGCCAGGTCGTAAATTTGCTATTGATGAAATTGATGTAAAAGCAATCAGAAAGCAGTTCAGTCTTTCTCAAAATAAATTTGCACAATTGCTAGGAATCAGTATTGGTACATTACGCAACTGGGAACAGGGGCGTCGTAAGCCAGAAGGTCCAGCAAGAACCTTATTACGTGTTGCCGCCAAGCACCCAGAAGTCATACTTGATGTGAGTCGTTCGGCGTAGATCAGAAACTACCAAATAACAAATATTTACAGCCGACAGCCCCGCACGTTTCGTGAGCTATTGTCGCCCAATGTTTCACCACCTATTACCGCATTGCCCAGGTTCAGTGTGGGCTGCGGCTGAAAAACGCGTTAACAGTATGAGAGAACAACATGGATAAAGTAAGATTCGTGAACTTGGAAAATGATGAAGACATTGTAATAGGCTTAAGCTTTGATGAAGGAACAGAGTTTGGCATTGATGGATTTATTGTTCAAAGAAATGCTCGCTTGGAATTCATTCTGCCACCAGAAGAGAAGGGTGCGTGCGTAACCTGGGATGACGATGATGATATCAGAGTTCTGCTTGATAAGGTTATCATTGATAGAAAAGAGATTTCGATAGAAACAAAAGGGAAGTATCAAAAATATCAGTTCGACCTTTCAAAGATATCGGAAGCTGAATACAAAGAACTGGTGGAGCATTTTCAATTGATAAATTTTGATAACTCAATAAATATAAAAATCTGCTAACAAACGTTTGCAGACCGACAGCCCCGCACATTTTGTGGCCTATTGTTGCCCAATGTTTCACATCCTATTACCGTGTTGTCATAGTTCGGTGTGGGCTGCGGCTGAAACCAGTGTTAGCGGAAGGCAACCACGTGCTACTAAAAATATAAGGTTATTATGAGGTTTAGGAATGTATTTCTTGTGCTCATTGTTTTTTTACTTGGAGCACTCATGATCTTAAAAATGCTAGATTGGTATGCAGATCAATCAGAATGGAAAAAACTTTCATCTTTACAACCCACCGATCCAGTACGATATGACCCATCAATGGTAACAGATCTACCCGATCCGGCACAACGTTATTTTAATTTTACCATTGCCCCAGGCACACCTTTGTATACAGTGGCGGAAATAGATATGGGAGGTTTGTTCAGTCTTGGAACTAAAGAAGAACCTAACTATCAACCTATGGAAGCATATCAAATTCTGGTACTTCCTGAAGGTTTTGTTTGGCGCCTGAAATTACCAGGTATATTACCAATATCTGGTTCTGATTCTGGCAAATGGACAAGGTTTGGTATATTGGGCTTTATTCCTGTAGCACGAATGGGTGGAGATGCAGACCATACCCGTTCTGCTTATGGACGTTACGTAGCTGAAGCGGTATTTTGGACACCAGCAGCGTTATTGCCCAGAGAAGGTGTAACTTGGGAAGAAGTTAATAAGAATACTGCTCGTGTTACTGTTACTCATGGCAAACTTTCACAAGCGGTCGATGTGAAAGTAAGCAACGAAGGGCAACCTATTGAAGTTTCATTTATGCGTTGGAGTAATGCAAATCCTGATAAATTACATCGTCTTCAACCATTTGGAGGAACACTATCTGACTTCAGGGTTGTACAAGGCTTCAAACTACCTTTTGAGATAAATGCAGGAACCATGTATGGGACTGACGAATATTTTCCTTTCTTCAAGGCTGAAGTTAAAGCTATTCGTTTTCCTAAAGAGAAATGAGTTTATTATGTGACTGAGTGAGATAGAATGGATGGAACTATCAGATGAAAATCCGCTAACTAATAAGGATAGATGCGATCCGAAGAATGAGGTCGCTTTCTATCCTTTGTTCAAGAAGCCGGAGTTGAAGTGTAATGGGTATTGCTTCAACGGAATCAGGGAAGATGAGTGGAGAGTTAAGATCCGAGGAAGTGATTTGACTCGAAAGTCTCTCTCACCGGTAGCATATCGAGAAACCATGCTTGCGTTTTGTGATATTGACACTGTGGACAGTGGCGGTTTCCGCAAGAACGGGAGACAAAATGCTTTTGGCCACATTTTAAGCAACGATAGACGGTTGTCCCGTATTCCCCGGATCGACAGTTAATGATTGCCGTTATTACTTTGCGGTGATGACCCGACATACCCGGATAACGGTCTATGTATTCGGGTGCGAAGGCCCTGAAAATCTCATTTATCGTGGTCATCAGTCCACTCCTTCATGACAGAGTTGATCAACCGGAAAGAGTCTTCTTGTCCGAATGAAGTAAGGTGAAGATATTTCATGGTGGTTTCCAGACTGGTATGGCCCAGATATTTCTGGATAGCCCGTATATGAACACCGTTTTCAAGCAGATGGGTGGCATAATGCCTCAGGGTGTGGATTGAGACATAGCGTTTGCTAATTTCGGCTTTGAACTTGGCCCGCCGAAAAGCGCCTTGAACACTGCTTCTACTCATCGGTTCAGTGGCTGTGGCTGCTCCTGTTCCGCTACGACCGACTGCAGGAAAAAGCCATTTGGGATTGCGGTGGGTTGCCCAGTATCGACGTAGCAATAGTAGAGTATCATCAGGAAATGGAACGTACCGGTCCTTCGCCCCTTTTCCGCGATGCACATGGAGGAACATTCGATCCGAGTCAATGTCGGACACCTGGAGAAAAAGTCCTTCATGGAGCCGAACTCTGGTGGAGTAAACGGCAACGAAATAGGCATAATTGTGGAAGCGGGTGACCTTGGCTAAGATACGACGAACCTCGGCAACACTGAGAACCGAGGGTAACCGGCTTTCATTCTCGGTCTTGATCAGAGACAAGGTCCGCCAGTCGCGATCTAAAACCTTTCGGTAGAAATAGCGCAGTGCTCCATGGGCGTTTCGCATACTGGACGCAGACCAACCGACCTTAGTTTTGCGATTGATGAGGAACTGCCGAATCTCGTCTTCGGTAATCAGGTCGGGGGATTTATCGTAGAAGTCTGAAAGAACTCTGACTTGCCGCAAGTAAGCAAGTCTGGTACTGTCACTTTTGCCGTTGAGAATAATGGTGTCACTCATCTGTCGGCAAAGATCCGACTCGTAGAATTTGTACATAACGCATCTCCTTTTCTAGTTTTAGTAAACAAGTGAAAAAGAAATGAGCTAAAGCAAAAATGATGATATTAGGCGGGATTAAGTGGAATTCGCCATTGCCGCGAAGCGGCTTACTTGAACTTGCGTTTGCAGCCGACGGCCATCGCAGATTTTGGGTCTATTACTAACCAACGTTTCACAACTTATTACTGCTCCGGCTGAGTTCCGCGTAGGCCGCGGCTGAAACCAGTGTTGGAGGGCCTCAGTATCAAAGCGAGGTATTCTTGATTATATCTTCTCTACATTTTTATGAATTTTATTTGAAAAGTTTATCAAAACGCCCTTGAATCTGGTGGCATAAAGTGCCATCATTAACTATGAAAACAAAATACCGGAAGACATTAGCAGCCATTTTTGCCAAGCCTACAAGGGCAAATATAAAATTCAGCGACATTGAGTCTCTAATCAAGGCGCTTGGCGGTGAAATCCGAGAGGGTGAAGGTTCACGGGTGGTCTTGGAGCTTTCCGGTACAAGAGAATATGTCCACAGAACACATCCGGGGAAAGAAGCAAAGAGATATGTGGTTGAAAAAATCCGGGAATGGTTAACAAAATTAGAGGTGACACCATGAACAGTATGGCCTATAAAGGGTATTTCGCAAAAATCAGCTTTGATGAACGGGATGAAATCTTTTGGGGCAAAGTGATCGGAATAAAAGATAGTATAACTTTTGAGGGTGAAACCGTCGCACAGCTCACAGAAGATTTCCACAACGCTATTAACCATTATCTTACCGACTGCAAAAAAGAAGGACTTACTCCCGCTAAACCTTATTCCGGCAAGGTAACCTTGCGCGTTTCCCCTGAAGTACATGCTGAAATAGCAGCCGCCGCGGCTCATACCGGGAAAAGCCTTAACAAATGGGTGGCCGATACACTCACTCAGGTAGTTCATTCGCGTTAACTATCTATTTCCATGAAAAACCAAGTCCATGGTTTCATTCGAAATCCGGCTTCGTCCAACAAATGCATGAACTCGGACGTTTTTCGAGCCGCTGTGCTATGCTCAAAACGCCAGTTATGCTGGTGTTATGAATGTGATTGAGTATGAATAGATTCTTGGGCAGCTTTTAGGAGGAAAGCAGAGCGGGACATGCCTTGTTGTTTAGCAAACGAATCTATTTGATTCAGTTCGTCTTCCGGCATCGTGATATTTACACGCACCTTTCGCGGCTTAATGTCTTTTACTGTCAGAATGAAGAAAGCAACTACATCTGAATTATCTGTAGAAGCTACTATTTTTTCCAAATCGGACGGAGCCGGCACTTTTTCATCAAATTCTATCATAGTTTGAATATGCCCAGACAGTGCTTCCTGTGCCATGTCTTTTGCTTCATCAATTGATTTACCGGCAGTGACACAGCCTGGAAAATCGGGAAAGGATACCCCGAAATCACTGTCCGAGTCTTTATGTATTAATGCAATATAATTTGCCATGACGTGTCCTATTTGTTGAATTTTATTCCTGATTGTCGCTCAATACTTTTTACTGTACCAATTGGGATGTCTTTTTTGGCATGAGGAACTGTTACTATCCCTCCCCTTTCTGGATGGCGAAAATGAAAATGATCCCCAGTCGTGCGGATATGTTCCCATCCCTACGATTTCAGTTTCTTAATAATTGCTCGACTATTCATATGTGTATTTATACACACTAAAAATGTAAAAGTCAATGTTCTTCATAGAAATCAAATAAATGCTTTCATAACAAGTGCATACCCCCGACCACCCCCGCCGCTACGCTCTGGGGCTGGCGGGTGATGCAGTCGTTAGTGTTTGAAAAAACAATCTTGCTAAAAGTACGTTATTTACGTATACTTTATTCATGAATGCGATATTTGTGGAATCAACCATTTTTGATAAGCTCAGAGCAGATTATTTGTCAGACGATGAATTCATGGATTTGCAGCTACTATTGTTGTCGAATCCAAAGTCAGGGTCTGTTATTAAAGATACTGGTGGGCTTAGAAAAATTCGGTTTAAAGCAAAAGGTCGCGGCAAAAGAGGAGGAATCAGAGTCGTTTACTATTTCTTCGATGTTAAAGACAGATTCTATCTTCTTACTCTTTACGCAAAAAATGAAGTCACAGATTTGACGGAAATTCAAAAACGCAAGTTAAAGCAATTTATGGAGGCATGGCGAAATGAGCAAACGTGATCTATTTTCTGAGTTAACGTCAGCCCTATCTGATGCTAAAAAACATGACCAGGGTAAACTGACATTAAAAACTCACAAGGTTGATATCCCAAAACAGTTGGATATTTCACCCATCGATATTAAGAAAATCCGGCAGAAATATAAAATGTCCAGGCAGGTATTTGCCAGATACTTACATACCTCAAGCCGTACGTTAGAAAACTGGGAGCAAGGTAGAAGTAAACCAAACGAGCAAGCAGTTACTTTATTGCATCTTGTTAATACTTATCCTGAAACCCTAGGATACATAGCGGATCTATCTGCATAAGAACACTAACATTTTTTTGCAGCCGACAGCCCAGCACATTTTGTGTCGCATTGTAGCCCACTGTTTAGCAACCCATTGCTGTATTATTCCAGTTCAGTGTGGGCTGCTGCTGAAAAACGCGTTAGCAATCGTTCAGAAGATATGGAGATAAGTAAATGACAGAAAATACGGATGACTTCCCCCTTTTAGAGACTTATGTTGGACGAAGCCGCTATCGCGGCGGATCTTGTAACTTTGGTACACAAATAGCGTAACCCCATTGTTTTGTTAAACCCTTAATTTTAATAAAACATGGAGCTACG
>Ga0233437_1005910_pt1 | contig 12897 bp, 7 predicted proteins | sample SI_122_August201_FD_182714 | JGI IMG/M metagenome (GOLD analysis project Ga0233437, IMG submission 182714) | Seawater microbial communities from Saanich Inlet, British Columbia, Canada - SI_122_August2016_200_MG | ecosystem: Environmental > Aquatic > Marine > Inlet | place: Canada: British... | reverse complement strand
TTTGTAAACGTGCGATTATTATTGATTCCGGGAAAAAAATTTATGATGGGGGTTTTGAGAAATTGGATGAACAGTTTGGAGGATACAGGATTCTAAAGTTTGAGCTAAAAGATACTGCTTTAAGTATAGAAAAGTTCAACTCTTTGCCTGATGGGATGGAAATCATCAGTCTGGAAAATAATTATTTTAAAACGCGCATTAACAAAAATATTATTTCTGCACCTGAAGGGATTCGGTTTATTATAGATAAGGTTAACTGTCTGGATGTCAGCATTGAAGATACTAGCATTGCAACAACTATAAAGGCAATCTACCGGAATGGATTGAAGACGTAATGCTAAAAATATACATAACAATGAGGTTTTTGACGAAATACCTAATTTTAGCAGGATTGTCAATGCAAGAGGCCATGGCTTACCGCGTAACTTTTTTAATTTCTATTATGGGTGGATTAGTACAAGTTTGTATCCTCTATTATATTTGGAAAGTCGTATATAGTGGTAACCACTTAATAAACGATTTTTCATTCCATCAGATTGTTACATACATTTTTATAAGTTACGCAATTAAAAATTTATACAGTTTTTATACAGAAATATCGATTTCTTCAAAAATCCGGGACGGTAGTATAGCAATGGAACTTATTAAACCTTTAAATTATCAAGTTGCCAGATTTTTTGAATCACTCGGTAAGGTTGCAGTAGAAGGAATAATTGTTTGTTCTCTTGTTCTTATCATAGGATTCGGCATCTTTAGAATCAATCTTCCAATCTCCTTCTCCCTAGGTGTTGCGTTTTTTTTCAGTGTAATATTGAGCATTATCCTTAATTTTATTATGAGCTTTCTTATAAGTTTATGCGCCTTCTGGACAACAAGTGTATTTGGAATTGTAAACAGCAAAAGGTTTATTATCGACTTTTTTTCGGGAGCACTTGTCCCATTAGCATTTTTCCCAGAGTGGTTGAAACATATTGCAGAATGGCTGCCTTTTCAGGCTCTTGTTTATATACCTCTATCAATCTATCAAGGGAAAGTTACTGGAGAAACAATCTTTCTAGCTTTACTAAAGCAGATCATTTGGCTTGCAGTTCTATTCTGTGTTGCCTCTTTGGTATGGAAGTATGCTGCTAGGAAGTTAATTATTAATGGAGGCTAAAATTTGTATTTATTAAGATACATCAATTTATTCTGTAAAATATGGGCACTGGACATTCAGGCACAAATTGAATATAAATTTGATTTCTTTATCGGAAATTTAGCCACTATATTGGGACAGGTAGTAGGCATTGTTTTTGTATGGATAATTATGAAAAGGATCGGAAATCTTAGTGATTGGAATTTTGCTGAAGTCATGCTTATCTATGCTTTTTCCGCAATTCCATACGGCTTATCTCAACTTCTGTTTAACGGTTTCTGGAGGTTAACAGCATATGTAAAATCTGGCGACTTTGACTTCTTTCTTGTACGTCCATTGGGAGCTTTGTTTTTGATTTTAAGCGATCAGGCAGCAACTCATGGTATCGGAACAATAGCAACAGGTATTGTAATCTTAGTTAAAGCTGCAAGCGATTTAAATATAAAGTGCAACCTTCTAAACATCGCGGTTTTTATGTTAATGATTATTTGTGGAACCATAATCCACATTTCAATTAATATGCTCAGTTCTTCTATATCTTTTTGGTTTGTCGGTGTCAAAGGATCAGTTATGTTTGTAGTGCAGCAATTTAGAGATTTTGCAAACTATCCGATATCAATTTATTCTATTCCGCTTCAGATAATATTAACTTGGATACTTCCTTTTGCATTGACCAGTTTTTACCCTGTTGCATATTTACTTGGGAAACAAGGATATTTCGTTTTTGTTTATATTATTCCATTAGTTTCGCTGGGCTTTCTTGGTATTTCATATTGCATTTGGTACATTGGATTAAGTAAGTACCAAAGTACAGGATCATGATATCTTCAATTTAAAACCTCTGCCCCTTGTCGGAGGCTTTAAAAGACGACGCGGTAGAAACATACAAATTTTTAAGTTTTACAGATAAGAACTGCAATCCATGCAAACAAAGTGACAAAAGGCCAGTTTTTTAGATATATAAAAAATTATTAGCAATTGAACATGGACTTTTGCATGAGGCTCACTATATTAACCTGAATATATGGATAAGGTTTACCCACAAAATATGTTTTTTTGAGCATAAATATATCTTTAAAATGCCAAATTTTGAAATAATTTGACGCCAAAAGCTAAGTTGCTTAAGGAAATTGACAATAATTCAGCTTAAACAACTAAAAAGTGAAGCTAAACAATAATCCCTTATTCATTATTCAGGTTATACTATGGCACCATTAATAACCAATTTATTTTTGTCTGACCACTTAGGAGTTTAGGAGTGATGTATGGCAACAATCAATCGAGTAATTTTCAACCACTTTAATTCGCTAGCTAATGATTACGATAAAATGTCTTTGAAGAGGGCAAAATATTTAAATGGAATTGATGACTTGATTTTAAACCGTTTACAAAAAACATATAAACATGATATAAGGATGTTGGATGTTGGGTGTGGTACAGGAAGAAGAACAGAAAAATACAAGTTAAAATTGGATAGATCAGTTATTTATGGATGTGACCTTTCTCCAAGAATGATAAAGATTGCTCAGACTAAACAGATAGACAAAGTTATATTATCAGACATGTCCATGATACAACTCCAAAACGAATCCTTTGATGTAATATTATGTCTTTTTAATACTTTTGGTTATCTTGTAAGCCATCAGCAAAGACTGCAGACTCTGATAAACTTTAATAAAATGTTAAAAGTTAATGGGTACTTGTTTCTTGATGTCATGAATAGATGGCATACCGGTGAAGGTTTAAATTACAAAAAATCAATTTTCTCTCTTTGTAAGGAAAATATCAAATCTATGTTATCTTCAACCATAACCAATGGAGATAAAATTTTTTTATTATCTTTTAATGGGAAAAAAGTAGACGGATGGGTTCATGGTTTTTCAAATTCAGAAATGCGATTATTATTAAAAAAATCAGGTTTTTCTGTTAAAGAAGTGCTTTATGTCGGATATGATACTGGACAAATTAAGAAATATTTTTGGGAGGGACAACTTTTTTATGTATGTACAAAGTATTAAGAGTGCAGTATAAGTGAAATAAAACCAAGCTTGCTTGGTAGCTTCTAGTCCTATCATTTGCTTTTCATGAATGGCATAGTTTTGTAAAAGTGGAATAAAGAATGAACATATTATTGGTTTTGCCAAATGTGTATGATACAACACGAATCGGTGATCATGAATCAAAAGAGCCTATTGGCCTTTTGTCTTTGTTGTCAGTTTTAAGAGCAAAAGGTTATAGTGCGTCATTAATTCAAGCTGACTTTTACGGTTTGTCTGCCAAACAAACAAGCGATATTATTTTTTATCACAAACCAGATATTGTTGGTTTATCAATTACCCAACGTTCTGCAGAAACATCATTAAAGGTAATAGATTCACTTCGCAAAAATGCTTTCCATGGACATATAACGGTTGGTGGTTATCTGCCTACGTTAAACTATTATGATTTACTCCTTTTTACAGATAATATTGATTCTATTGTTATTGGTGAAGGGGAGATTACCCTTTTAGAATTAGTTCAATGTCTTGCTTTGGGTAAAAATTGGAAAAATATTTCGGGAATAGCTTATAAAAGTAAAAAGCAGATTATTATAAATGACTTAAGGCCTGCCATTTCAGATCTTGACTTGCTACCTTTCCCTAGTCGTGATTTATTACAATATGCAATTGATAGAATGGGATATGCCTCGTTGATTTCAAGTCGTGGATGTTACGGAAATTGCACTTTTTGTAGCCAACATGCTTTCGGCAAGAAAAATCCAGGATCACGTTGGCGGGGTAGAAGTGCTAAAAATGTTGTAGATGAAATTGAAATGCTCGTGAAAGACTATGGTGTTCAAACTTTCAAGTTTAATGATGATAATATATTTGGACCAGGTATAGTCGGGCAACAAAGAATTTATGATATATGTAAAGACATTATCAAAAGAAAATTAAAGATCCACCTGATGGCTTATTGCCGAGTCAATGATGTCAATCAATATATCATGTCCCTGATGAAGAAAGCTGGTTTTGAAAGAATACTATTAGGGATTGAATCAATAAGTCCTTCTACATTAAAAGCATACAAAAAGGGAATAAGGATAGATCACATTAATAAGTCGCTTGAACTATTAAAGAGCTTGGGTTTTAGTGTTATCCCTGGATTTATGATGTTCAATCCCTATGTAAACATTAAGAAATTAGAAAAAGATTTATCTTTTCTACGGACTACGAAGGCTTACGGAGTCAGCATTTCAAAAAATTTAAAAGTGCATGATTCAACTGAAATTAAAGAACAATTACTAAAAAAAGAAATGTTAAAACCTATCCATTTTATCAATGGGTATCATGAATATACCGTTGATAATGATGTTGCAAGAATCTATATGATGCTTAAGATAGTCTGGGTATCTTGGATAGATTTAATTCAATGTGATACTCAGGATACTATTAGCAGATTAAAAAAATCTGTCTCCTTTAATAAACGGCAAGACTGGGATAATTATCTGCATACCATTTGGGAGCTTCAAGCAGATTTAATGGATAAGTTCTTGGATTGGATAAAAGCTAGAAAGGTAGAAAAAGATGAGATTCACTTAACATTGGACAATACATATAATAAGTTAATTTCTTTTAGGAATTATTTTGTTGAAGAAAAATTTCCTGTTGTTTTGGGGGGAAAGCATTACAGATTATATCCTTTTTTTTTGAATGACAAGCAATATTGTATGGATATTCAAACATCAAATATTTTTCAGGTAGAAGAGAAAATGAAAGAAGGAATAGAGATATTAACAAGAGAAGAATCAACAATAAATATCTCCCCTTATGCCTTAAGCAAAATAAAAGAACTTGAAAAAAGGGGAACTATTGCGCATGTTGCTAGTAAGAAGTCCATCTTAGAAGATCCTGAAAAACTGACAGAAAAAATATGGAAAATTTATCATGATTGTAATTTGAATGCTTTACCCGAAATGTACCGTTGGAATATTGATTAAACTTACTCGCTTGCTGGTAACTTTTGTGTATTTCTGAGGTTGACCCCCTTGCCCTCTACTGTCTTATTGTAACTTATTAGTTCACAGGCAATTGTAATCTTTTTGAAGATAAAGGGATAGTGAACGTTTTAGAGAACCTGCCGGCATTTTAATACCCAGTAATTTTAGCAACTTTTTTTGTTCTTCGTTAGTTTCCGTAACAACAATTGTTTCTTCTCCGTTGACCTCCATTTCGTTTGCAATAATATCCAAAAATTTTTGAAGGAAAAATGATCCTTTCTCATTGTATCCCGATTCTCTCAGCTTTAACTCTATGGTTCTTTTTACATAATGTGCCAGAAACGTAAGGTAAATATGTCCAAATATATTTTCATCTTTCATATGAAAATTTGGTCTGATATTGAGTTCACTTTTGCATGATTTAAAAACTTCTTCAACATCACGCTGATTCTGATAATTGCTGTTGATTTCTTCTTTTGGAATTGTATTATCAAGGCTTGTCTCGAGCACGTAGCATCCTTCGTACAATTCATCATATGATACAAGATCTTTCTTCTTATAACTGAATTTTCCTTCTTCTGCACTGTATTCAAAATATTTTTCAGATTTAGTTTTGGTAAGAATTTTTACAGCCCTTGCAATGATCTTATCTTTAGACTTTATTCTTCCGCTCCGCGCCATATTTACAAGGGAGTTAAGTCGTGTTTCAGCTCCGCTTAATATTTTTGTCCGTACTTTTCGATCTCGCGCAGCTGCATCTGGATTATGACAAACAATATAGCGTTTTCCATCCTCTGTCCATTCCGCGATATTTCGCTTGTCGAAAAGAGTCCACTCCAGATCATTATTATGATTTTTTAAAAACTCGCGCCCTTCTTTATGGCTGACTGCCATGACAAAGTCAAACCCGTGTTCCGTAATTGCATCGGTGTTTGTCGTGCCACTCTGCATTCCGCGATCCATTATCAGAACTGCTTTCTCTGCAGCAAATTTCTGTTTCAAATCATTTATTATATTTTTTACAGTGGTATTATCTTTGGTATTCCCTGGAAGAATTCTTATTGCAACCGGCATCCCATTTCCATCAGAGACGAGAGCAATTACTAGCTGCGGATTGCTTCTCTTTTCATCCCTGGAATATCCCAAAGAGGCAAAACTGCCTCCCTTACCTTCAAAATATGTGCTTGTTATATCATAAAGATAAAGCCTGGGTGTACCTTCCCGCTGTTTCCACAGATGATCTTCTATTAATTCCCAATTTGTTGTAAGACGGGTCAGTAGAGGATAAAAATATTTTCGCTTCCATTGAGTATCATTACCTTTAAACAAAAGATGAAGGGCGGATCTCTGCAACCACTCGGCTGTTTTTAGTTCGCTTCTACATTCTTTCGGTGAAATTGTCCTTGCAAGAACGAGGGATGTGAGATGTTTAAATTCTGATTTGCTGAAACCAAGTTTATGAAACTTCAGTTCGAACCAAAAATGTAAAACAATCCATAATGGCCCAAACAACCCACTTTTTCTTATTTTAAAAAATCCAGTAAGTTTTGGGCTAAGTATTACCTTGTGTCCTTCGAGCATAGCCTTGACAACTGTAATCACATTTCCAGGAAGTTTTGATACATCAGCGATGATCTTATGAACACAGTATCCTTTCTTTTTGTCATGCACGGATTTAAGAATGTAATAATATGTCCGCCCGGTGCTTTTTGTTATTTTCCTTAAAAACATAATTCATGGTTCACTATTTTATTTGCTAATAAAAACGATTTATTTAGATAATAGAATACAAATAATAAAAGAGTTAAGCAATTAAAATAGTTCACTATAAAATTTTTTAAAAAAAGTTGCGAATAATTGTCTATAAAGTTGTTACAGCTATCTATGGATAGACAAAGGGGTCAGGTTCAGTTTTTAATGATAAAAATAGACTTGTACGTTGCTATACGCTGAAAAATTTAGAAGTTGCTTTTTTGTCCAAAACATCAAGTTTTCTAATAAATCACGATACTTTTTGCTTGAAAGTTTGCTCCCTGTACCATACAGGCCGTTGTTCTGGAACCCTGTTTTGTGTAGGCGGAAGCTTTGAACAAAAGACAATAAGCACTGCAATTGCAGCCTGGATAAGGGTATCATTGAGATTCGTCCGCAAATACACGCCAAGTAACTATTAATAAATAACTCATTTATTTGGTTGACTTTATCCGCACTTTGTGTTATCCTTATTGTCATAGATAAAATTTAAATAATTAACCTGAGTTCTGGATAAGGAATTGTGATTTAACCTCAAATTTAAGGTATTCAATTTAATTTATTGGACAAATTGTCATAAAGCTAGATTTTGGTATTGAATTACTTCACATTTTGGTAAACATTGAGCAAATCTGCATTCAAAATAAGATATTTTGTGCCTGAAGCTTATCCAGAACTCAGGTTAATTAAAGCAAAATATTAGCAGATAAAAGATCAGCTTAATGAGCGTTCTCGTCGTCTTTGGGCTGCAAATAAAACTTTGGCTTTTGGGCATGGAGGTATTGCGATTGTGTCTCACGCAACGGGACTAGCAAGAAGTACTATTGGAATAGGGAAAAAAGAGCTAGCAATCAAAAAACAGCAGGAAACACTCTTGGAAGCAATAGAGTTCGCAAAGAAGGTGGAGGTTGCATAAGGCTTGAGAATAAATTTTTACTAAATATTCAAGTGTCAACGACTATTTGACGCAATAGGCTAATATTGCTTTTGATGGATTTTATAAAAAATCCTGTTGTTGGGTTAACTATTAGTAAAACTAAACAAATAGGGTAGTATTAATCCATCCGTTTGTTAAAGCAATTAGCACTATGGGATGGCTATGAAGAAATATCTGATTTTTTGCATGGGAAGTATAAAAAACGGGAAATGAAGCTATCCATTATTTTTGAGTGGTTATCCAGCATAACGTTGTACGACATCTAGCGTGAGTTTATTTAGACTTAGAAAAGTGTGGTCAATATTAATAGCTTTGCCTGAAAATAGTTTTAGAAATTGTGATGGTGAATTTATGAGCTATGAATTGGGTTGTAAAGGCCCCGCCTTTTAGGCGGGGAGAAGTCCAATTCAAACAATTTCTTTACTTGGATGTTTTTCGTAGTATGACACTGAGTCTTAAGATGTATGTGGTTTATAGAGTATTGACAAGAAATCAACACAGTGTGAATTATAGCTTGCTAATAGCAATGATATTATTGTATTCGCAAGAGAGTATATACAAGGGGTGTAATTTTGGAAAAAAAAAGGTATGATTTTAAGGTTATAGGTGGGAACAAATTGGGAGGAAGTGTTTTTATTCAAGGCTCCAAAAACGCAATATTACCGATGATAGCAGCATCTCTTATCCCTAAGGATGGCTACACTGTTATCAAAAATGTGCCCCCTCTCAATGATATTTTGGCAGCACTTGAAATAGCACGACATATTGGCGCGGATGTCTGCTACTACGAGGAAGAACAAACTGTAGTCATAAACGCAACCAATTTATTAAACTCCGAGTTACCCTCCGAGCTCACTGGCCTGCTAAGGGCGTCCATACTGTTCATACCTCCTTTGTTGGCAAGACTGGGGCATGCTAAACTTCTTAATGTTGGTGGATGTAGCATAGGTAATCGCAAGCTAGATTATCATTATCGCGGTTTGGCAAGACTGGGAGCAGTTGTCAGCAGAGAGGAAGGCTTTGAATTACGGGTAGGAAAATTGAATGGGAGTGATATTTATTTGGATTTTCCAACTCATACCGGAACGGAAAATCTAATGATGATGGCATGTGTATCTCAAGGTAATACCGTTATCGAAAATGTTGCATTGGATCCGGAAGTGATTGACTTTGGTAATTTTCTCAATAAAATGGGAGCGCGGATTATGGGGTTAGGAACAGGTACACTCCATATCAGAGGAGTTGACGGTCTGCATTCTGTCGATTACACTGCCATGCCAGACAGGCTTGATACTGGGGCATTCGTCATGACCGCGGGAATTACTGGAAGCAAAATCACTTTGATAAGGGCCAATCTCAGCCATCTTCTGTTATTAAAAGATAAGCTTGAACAGATGGGGATTGAAATTGTTCAGGAAGGATCTTTAGTTCACGTGAAAGGAAATAATTCGTTAAAACCTATAAATATCATCACCTGTCCATACCCAGGGTTAGCAACTGATTTCCAGCCGGGAGTTATGACGCTTGCATGCTTAGCAAACGGTACAAGCTATATAAGAGAAAGAATTTTTGAAGGTCGCTTCAGCCATGCTGAGGAACTAAACAAAATGGGAGCAAAAATTAATATTCTAGGCAGTGAGTTAGCTGTCATCAAGGGACCGATTACCTTTAAAGGAACTCAAGTGCAAGCCCATGACATTCGAGCTGGAATTTCCTTATTATTGGGTTCGTTGGTGGCCCAAGGTATAACAACAATCAGCAATGTATATCAGATTGACAGAGGACATTATTCCATTGAACATCGCCTCAACCGGTTGGGAGCAAAAATCCGGAGAATAAGTCATTAGTTAACCTCAGTTATGGATAAGGCTTTAACAGACAATTTGTTTTAATAGCTTATCATTCATGCGTATAGATGGCTTTTTATTCTGAAAACAATATGCTGCTAGTCCACCTAATATAAGCTTAATGGGTGTAATTACAGGTAGAGGCAAAATCCGCAGTTAACCCTTAGTTTTTTTATATATGGGGTTCCTTTAGATATGGAACCAAATCCAACGAACTTGCCGCTTTCAGGCACGACTTCACTAGAATTTTAACCTTCCCTTTGATATCTCCGAAAATGTTTAGTTCAAAAATACGAGCGTTATTCTGAACTTATCGAGTTAAACTTCTGCCGTTTTGAGAACAGGCATTTTATTAATGACTTCTGATGTTTCGCCAGCTTCTTAACAGAGACCTCTGTTTATGACAAGTGGAATTATCCCAATATTTCTTTCAAAAATCTCACGTTTATTTGCTAATAACTCCTTGCAATTTATATAGTTAACCTGAGTTCTGGATAAGCAAGCTCAAATGGCAATATTTATTTTCCCTAATGGTGTATATAAATGTTTCAATGCTGGTTTTTTCTCTTGAAAAACATATGCAGCCAATCCTGCAAGAATATTAACCATACAATTTTTTACACTCCTATGTGGGGTAGTGCTATGGAACGTGCGAAAAAGTGCCATCTGGCAACCATTTAGCCTGCAAATCTTCCTCCCCGCGTTTTTATTATTTTATAGTTTTTTCATCTTTTTTAAGCTCCGAGATCGAAACTGACAGAGAACATGGCTATAATATTTATTCTTTATCCCAGTTAATTCAGCATTAATGGCATAGATAGTTCCAGTTCACTGCATTATAGGAACTTTAATAGAGGAGGAAATATGAGCATAGAAAAGTATGACGGCAAACAAAAGAAATTATATAATGACATAGTCTCGCTGATTGAAAAAAGTAGACATCATGTAGCCAGAGAATTTAATTCAACCCTTGTTCTATTGAACTGGTCTATAGGCAGCAGAATTAATATTGATGTTTTTTCAAGCGGTCGTGGTGGTTATGGGAGTCAGGTGATAGACAAAATATCGGACGACTTAAAAAGAAGATATGGTGAAGGCTATACCCGTTCGAATATATTCAGAATGGTACAGTTTTCCAAGTTATATCCTGGCAAACAGATTGTCGCGACACTGTCGCAACAATTGTCATGGTCTCACCTAGTAGAATTGTTGCCGTTGGAAGATGAGAACAAGCGTAATTTTTATGTTCAAATGGCTGTTATGGAAAAGTGGGGGGTAAGGACATTACGGGATAAAATACAAGATATGCTTTACGAGCGTACGGCAATCAGCAGGAAGCCTGAAAAGCTTATAGCCTCAGAATTGGAAAAAGTAGCTACAAACAATGAGCCTACGCCTGACTTTGTATTTCATGATCCATATTTCCTGAATTTTACAGGGTTAAAGGATTCATATTCCGAGCATGACCTTGAAAATGCCATACTCGACAACATAGTGCTTTTTATTCAAGAGCTTGGCACGGACTTTTGTTTTGTTGCAAGGCAGAAACGAATGTCGACAAAAAATAAAGATAGATATCTTGATCTGCTATTTTTTCACCGGGGTTTAAAACGACTCATTGCGATAGAATTGAAACTCGGCAGTTTTGAACCGGAGCATAAAGGGCAGATGGATTGGTATCTGCGCTGGTTAGAAAAGAACGAATGCAAAGTTGGCGAAGGAAAGCCGCTTGGGATAATATTATGCTCATACAAAGACCAAGAGGATATAGAGTATTTGGAGCTCGACAGTTCAGGTATTCATGTTGCACAGTATTTTACAGAACTGCCTCCCCGTCATATATTGGAAGAAAAGCTTCATAGGGCCATAAAAACGGCAAGAGAAACATACAACAAAAGAATGAAAGACTCCGAACAGAATGAAAGAATATTGGACTGACAAAGAATTGCAAGAATACTGGAGGCTCTCTAGTTGCGAGATGGATCTTCTGAAAAATAAAAAAGATTTTAATAGGCTTGGGGTTGCTGTATCTTTAAAATACTACCAGTACATGTTTATACATCTTAGAATCAACACAGATGTTTCAAAATTGATAGTCCAATACATTGCCCTTCAGCTCCAACTGGATCATGAACTTTTCTATCAATATGATCTTCACGGAAGAACCGCCAAAAGAGACAGAGAAGAAATAAAAGAGTACATAGGCATAACATATAACATTTCAACTGCCACAGAAATCCTACGCAAACATTTGGTAGAAGACGTAATACCATCCGGAAACTATGACATTGACTATTTAACAGCTATCTCCTATGATTATTTAAGAAAAAATAAGGCTAAGCTTCCCAAAGTTGAAAGTCTGGGTAGAATTATCAAGTCCTCAATATTTGAGTTTGAAAAACATCTTTTTAATACCATAAGCCAAAATATTGATAGTGAAACAAGGGAAACACTTGTTCAAATAATAGAGACTGAAGAGGGGGATACAAACAGTCTAACTTTGAAAGAATTAAAAGAAGATTTTGGGGCAGCAACTGTCAACAGCATTCTTCAGGAAACAAAAAAATACAGGATATTAAAAAACATCAAACTTCCTACAGGAATATTGGAAAGCTATACACCTAAGCTTTTAGATAAATATTGCAATAGAGTTGAGAATGAACATCCTGCAGAGATCAAGCTTCATCCCGAAGATATCAAATTTGCATATTTAGTGATTTACATATTTCTAAGAAGATCTACAATACTCGATAATATTCTTGATTCTACAGTACGCATAATAAGCAAATTCACCAAAAAAGCAGAGAACTATACAGATAAGGAAATAATAGAACGAGTAAAAAAAGTAAGAAGCAAAGAAAAAATCCTTTTTAGTATAGCAACTGCATCATTGAAAAATCGTCAAAGTATTATTGAGGATGTTATATTTCCAGCCGCGGGAGGCGAAACAATCCTTCAGAATATTGTGAGCGAAAAAGATCCTGAATATAATTCATATGGAAGGGTGGTGCAACGTCGCATGCGTTCATCTTACAGTCACCATTACAGAAGGATTGCAAAGGAGGTATATGACTTAATAGACTTTAAAACAGATACCCCTGACAGTATGCTTTTAATGAGTGCTGTTAAAATCATTAAGGCATATAGAGCAGGATCATTGTACTTCCCGAAAAAAGTCAGTATCCCTGTATCAGGAGTTGTTTTACCAGGCTGGGAAAATTTTGTTGCTGAAGACAGTGCGCTGGGA
>Ga0233437_1005907_pt1 | contig 12902 bp, 9 predicted proteins | sample SI_122_August201_FD_182714 | JGI IMG/M metagenome (GOLD analysis project Ga0233437, IMG submission 182714) | Seawater microbial communities from Saanich Inlet, British Columbia, Canada - SI_122_August2016_200_MG | ecosystem: Environmental > Aquatic > Marine > Inlet | place: Canada: British... | reverse complement strand
TGGTGGCTTCCACCAGCCCACGTATTTTGGCTCCCTCACCTTGCAGACGGGCTCCGTCGTCTTGAGCCAGTTGCATGTGCCCGGACTGTGGGGCAAGCAGAATCTCGTCGCTGCTCTGCGCAACACAAGCGGAAAGATGCATCGCGTCCGCATCGCCTTGCGCGGGGAAGCCGCCCAGGAGCACAGCGTGCCGCCCAGAACCGAACTCCGCGTGAATCTGCCCGTTGATCTGACCACGCCCGGGCCCTGGCGCTCGACTCTCGAGTGGTCGGTGGCGGGCGAGCCGAGCCACCGGTTGGCCGTGGCCACTGACGTTCCCCCACCGATTCAGCTCCTCGAACACGCGTGGTTTGTCGGGCCCCGGGATACGGCCTTCGTGCCGGTCCAGATCAACCTGCCTGCCGCGATGGCCAGCCACTGTCGCATTGCGGTCACGGCCGGGGACTCGGCGCGCCCCATCGCCTCCATCCGCGCCCAGCCCGGCAAGAAGGACCGAGCCCGTCTGCGCACCCCGGGAACCCAGGAGATCCGCGTCTCGCTCCGCGACCGGGAGACCGGCGCCGTCCTGCACGCCGAGACCGGGCACATCTTCCTTGTCCCGACCCCGTGACGTTTGGCCGTGATACCTCGGCCACGGGTAGGATCGAAAAGCGGGGCCAGCCCCGCACCCCGCCGGGGAGACTCGTCTCCCCGGACCCCAGGTTCGTGCGTTGCGGAGCGGAGTTCCGCTCCGCAACGCGACCGCCGCCGCTGGCGCGCCGAGAGAGACCTCCACCCGTGGCTGAACCATTGCGTTTGGGCATTGCCTGCGCTTGATCTGACCAGGGGCGGGCAGTAGCGTGTTTGCCTTCCGGAGTGTAGCATCGCGTGACTGGAGAATCCGGTCGAGCGATGCGATGGTGCCAAACAGTGTTCGCCAGAAACGGAAAAGGGAGAGAAGATGATCAAGCCAATCACCCATGCGGAGAGCAAACTGCCGTATCCGACGCGTCTCCTGGAAGTGCATGGCGGCACGGTCGAGGAGTACATCATTCCCGACGAGAAGAGGGAAGAGGTCCTCGACGATCTCTATCCCTTCGAGCCGGTTCCCGCCCTCGACGAGGAGTTCTTCGACCTGCACGAGGGGAGGAAATTCACGGTCCGCGACTTCCGGGTCACCTGGGAGAATGGTCAGAACTTCCTGGTCAGCCCGTACTACCCCTCAAGCGGCGGCAGCGTCATCGACTGGATGCCAGCCGACTTTGACGACGAATGAAGGGTGGCCCCATCGGTTCGGCCGCACCTTGGCCGATTCGCCACGCCGATGGGGCTTCTCCCGGTGCCTTGCATCTGCTTGCCCCGGGCGGACGCGAGGGCAGTGGCTGCTTGGCCGTTCGCGATCCGTTGGGAAAGGCGGGTGGAGGGATCCGGAGTCGTCTTCTGCCCCAACGGGGCAGCGTATCAGAGCCCGGGGTTGCGCCTCCAGGCGCTACCCCGGGTTCCACGCCCCGCCGCCGCCGAACCCCACCGGGGTTCCGTATCCCCGCCGGGCGCTGAAGCGACGATACGCGTCCAGGGATTACGCAACCCCGTGGGGGTTGACGACGGATGCCGACGCGGTCCCCAGGTAGGCGCTACGCACCAACCTGGGGCTCTGGCACGCAACCCCGGTGGGGTTGAGGGGCGGATTTCTGCGGCCACAGACAGCTATCTGGGTCTCCGGGCATGGGGCGGCAACCTGCCTCCGCGACCCCCGCGAAGCCAGCGGCTTCCTGAGGTCGTCAGGCTCCGCGGCACAGGCGGATCTTGGCGATGGCCAGTTCGGCCATGGCTTCGGTCACGGGGTTCATGAAGAGATCAATGGGAATGAAGGCACCGGCCCGCTTGTCGCTCTCGCGGATGACCTTTTCCAAGAAGACGTTGAAGAACTCGCTGGCGATGTTGAGCTTGGAGAAGCCACAGCCGACGACCTCCCGGACCTTGTCGTCCGGAGTGTCCGATCCACCGTGGAGCACGAGGGGAATCGAGATCACGTCGGCGATGCGGCGGGCGAGATCGATGTGGATGGTCGGGACCTTCTTGTAGAAGCCATGGGCCGTGCCGACGGCCACGGCCAAGGCATCGACGCCGGTGGCGGCTACGAAGGCTGCTGCTTCCTCTGGGGTGGACAGGGGCAGGTCATCGCTCGCGGTGGTGGGGATATGCCCGATTTCGGCCTCTAGGGTCAGCCCGGCGTCGTGAGCGATACGGACGGCTTCCTGAGTCGTGGCGATGTTCTCGTCCAACGGGAGCTTCGAGCCATCATACATGGCGGATGTGTAGCCGTATTCCACGGCCTGCCGCACTTGCTCCAGAGATTGCCCGTGGTCGAGATGCAGCACAACGGGCAGACCCGAGTGCTCCGCCATACTGCGTACCATCGCTGCCACATAGCGCGCCTTGTCATCGCCGAACAGGCGCTGGAAGACCTGGATAATGACAGGGCTTTGCTCCCGCTCCGCCGCCATCATCGCCGCCTTGGCGGACTCGCTGTTGACCACGTTGAAGGCACAGACCGCGCGCCCTTCGGCGCGGGCTTGGGGAAGAACGTCGTTGAGGGTGACAAGGGGCATGGGATGTCCATTTCAGATTGGGGATTTCAGATTTCAGATTGGGGGGATGCGAGCTGGCATGAGTGCCAGAACACTTACCCGTCCGACTCGTCCGATCCGACCGATTCGTCCGATTCCCCCATCACTCCACCATTCCACTATTCCATCATTCCACTATTCCACCATTCCATCATTCCACCATTCCACTGTTCTCCCGCTCCCCAAACAGCGCAGCCAGTGCCGTGCAGGCGAGTTTGGGACGACGGTACTCGTCGATGACGCCGGCGTTGTTGTAGCCGCGCGGTTTGCAGCGCACATCGCCACAGGGGCCGTAGGAGCGGGTGTCGAGGAGTTGCCAGAGGGCGATGCCGCAGGTGCGTGGACTATCGAGGATGACGCGAGCCGCCTCGACCATGTAGTCGGCCTGGTACTCTTCGGTCCACTGCGACCGAGCCTGATCATGACAACCATACAGAGCGCATGCGCCGATCTCGGCGAAGAGCAGTGGCTTGTCGCTGTGTTCGCCTTGCGAAAAGTGGGCGATGAGTTTGGCCAGATGGGGGGCGATGCGGTCGACGGAGGGCACTGTCCAGTCGGTACTGCCGATCCAGCCAGGATAGGTGTTTAGGGAGACGATATCGATCAGTCCGAAGCAACGGTCCCCCGTGCTCCGGTTCGATGCGTAGGAGACGAGACGGGAATCGTCCTCCTCACGGATGGCACCCACCAAGCGGGTGTAGAGCGGCACGGCTTCCGGAGCACTGCTGTCGGCTTCGTTCAGGAAGGCCCAGATGATCACCGAGGGGTGGTTGCAGCCGTTGCGGACCATGAGCCGGGTCTGCTCCTCCTGAAGAGCGGCGAAGTGAGGGTCGGCGAGTTGGCCGGCGCGATTGCCCCAGCCCATGCTCTCGGTCCAGACCAGAATGCCAAGCTCGTCGCAGAGGTCGAAGAACGCTTCGTTCTGCGGGTAGTGGACACAGCGCAGGAAGTTGCCGTTCATCCGTTTGAGCCACTGTGCATCCTCCAGCATGAGGGCCGTGGGCTGCACCGGGCCAAGCTCCGGATGGGACTCGTGACGATTGAAACCGCGCAACTCGATGGGCCGGCCATTGAGCAGGATCTGCTGGCCAGAAGTCGTGATCATGCGCAGCCCGAAACGCTCGCGGATGCGGTCGCCGGGAATGCCCACCGAGACCGTGTGCAACTGGGGATCATCCGGCGACCAGACGCGGGGATTGGGAACCGGCAGTTCGATTTGGATGGTGCCGTCCACCACGACGCGGGAGAAGCTCTGTTCCTCTTCCTGGTCGAAGGCAACGGCGAATGCGCATTCTGCTGGGACGTCCCCATCCAGCTTGATGGTCAGCCGGACTGTCGCGAGGTCGAGCGGGGTGACCTGCACACGGTCGATGGCGCAATCGGGAAGCCGGTGCAATTGCACGTCCCGATAGATGCCACCATAGGCATAGAAGTCGTAGTTGGGGTTGAACAACGGCACCCGCTCGGGATCGAAGCGGTTGTCGATGGCGATGACCAGTTCGTGCGGTCCCTCCTGAGCCACGGTGACGTCGTAGTGGACCCCGGAGTAGGGCAATTGGCAGTCGGCTAGGTGGGCACCATCGAACCAGATGCGCCCGAAGAGGCCGAGGCCGCCGATTGTCAGGCGTAGGCGTTCCCCTAACCGGAAGTCGTCGGGGAGTTGTTTGCGGTAGACGCCAAGTCCGCGTTGCTGACCGTAGAGCGGCAACGTGTCGAAGACGCCAGGCACGGCCATGGTGGTCTGCGGCTGGAAGCTCACTGGGCTCACGCCGTCCCAGTCGGCATCCCCGAGCCAGGAGAACTCCCAGAATCCGTTCAGATCCAGAATCTGGCGATCAGGATAGTGTGGCATGGTTGGCATATCCGTGGGGTTGGTCTTGGCGTTCTACGCCAGCAGAGCTTCCTCCAGTGAGAGAACGCGAACGGCGTCACCTTCCCACTGGCTCAGTATCTGCCTGGTGTACGGGCTCGCGGTGATGATCAGCGCATCAGGTGAATCCATCAGCTCTACCAACCGTTGCCGCAACCCATGGACGAGGGCCGGTCGCAGTCGGTCGAGAACCACCGCGCCTTCTCCCAAACCATAGGATTCCTCGGGGTTGGTGCCGAAGGGGGTCAGCGCATAGCCGGAGGCAGTCAGCAACTCCCTTGGCTCGGCCATGATTTCGTTGTAGTTCCTCAGGAAATCACTATCGATGTAGTAGGCCTGCCTGGCGGCAGGCCCTGCGGTCAGTTTGCCTTCCTTGCTGAGCCCAAGAAGATAGGTAGACGAGTGCTGCACGTCGATGCCGTCCAGCTCGGAGGTGTCGTTCTTCAAGGCGTCGAAGGTGGCCGGGCACGAGGTGACGACCGTGCCACATCCGGAAGCCAGAATCGCGTCTCCGGCCTTGCTGGCCTGTTGTGCGGCCAGCGCGCGGTAACCGAGGACGGCCAGCGCCTTGCCGGTCTCGCCGACTTGGAGGGTGCGGTAGGACACGCCTGCCCGCGCCATGAGTTGCGAGAAGGCGGCCGACACCTCGGGTTGGTCCGCGGATTCCACATAGAGGACATCGCCTGCCTCGCCAGTGAGCACAGGCTCGGGCGTCGTTGCCAGCGTGTCGGCCAAGGCCTGGACATCCGCCGGGGCAAGTCCGGCCTCGACGACATCGCGCCGGGCGGCAAGGATGAGTCCCGTTTCGTCGTAGTGGCTGACGCAGTGGTAGCGGCAGGCCGCGCTCAGAGCGCAGTCGTACATGGTGGTCACGAAATCAGGATGCCTCGTGAGCTCTTCGATCCCGTTCATGCGGACCCGATCCAGGATCAGCGCGCGCCCCCGGGGAATGTCTGATTCCCGGAAACTGACGCTGGCCGTGGTATCGATATGCCGGCACATGAAGCAGAAGCGGCAGGCGTTGATCACGTCGAGGAATGACTCGATATGCATTCGTAGTGGTCCTTGGTTGGTCGGTGGGCAGGGGCGGGTCCCCGTGCCCGCCCGAAGAGGATTCTGTCCCGGTCAGCGGCGGGCTGCCTAGATCCCGAATCCCATCTTCCCGGGGTTCATGATGCCATTGGGATCCAACGCCTTCTTGATGCGCTTGAGCACATCGAAGGCAGGGCCGTAGAGCTCGGGCATGATCCGCCCGAGCTTGAGGCCGACGCCGTGGTGCTCATTGATCACACCGCCTTCGGCGATGGCGGCCCGGATGGCCATATCCCAGACCTTGTTGTACAAGGCGGCCGCCTCGCGCGGGTCCTGGGGCGGCTGCTCGATGATGAAGCGCGCGTAGAGCATGGCGCCCCACTCGTACCAGTGGGAGAAATGGCCGATGAAGGTGGCCTCGGGGAAGTTCTCCTCGACCACGTTCTTCATGGCCCAATACACCTTCTCGATGTTGGCGAAGGTGGCGACGGTGTCGAGGGTGCCGAAGGCCTGGGGAAGCTGGAACATGTAGGGGGGGTAGAAGAACTTGTAGCGATTGTCCCACCAGCTCTGCCCGGCGGCGCTTCCCAGGTCCTCTGGGGCTTGCTTGCGACAGATCTCGCAGGCCTTCTCCACTTCCAGGTCGACCATCGCTTCGTAGCCGTCGAAGCAGAAGACCAAGTAGGAACCCTGACGGTCAATGCCGAGGACCTTCTTGATCACCTTTGCAGTCTCGGGCGTGTCGTACAGACGGATCACGGCAGGGCGCAGACGGCTGGCCATGATCTCGGCCCCGGCAGCCATGGCCGTGTGCATATCCTTGAATAGGAACGCGCGGAACTTCCGGCATTCCGGGATCGGGTGGATCTTGAGCGTCGCCTTGGTCATCACGCCCAGGGTGCCTTCGCTGCCCACGTAGACCTGGGTGAGGTCCGGGCCGGAGGCATGGCGCGGCACGGGGAGGGTATTGATGATCTCGCCCTCCGGTGTCACCACCTCCAGTGACATGACCATATCCTCGATCTTGCCGTACTTCGTGGAGAGCACGCCCGTGCCACGATGCGCGAGGAAACCACCCAGGGTGGCACAGGCGATAGAGGCGGGGAGGTGCATGGTGGAGAAGCCAGCCTTCTCGGTGGCCCACTCCAACTGCTGCATGTTGCAGCCGGTCTCGGCGGTGATGGTCAGCGATTCCTCGTCCACTTCAATGACCCGGTTCAGCTTTTTGGTGTCGAGCGAGATCCCGCCGTAGAGCGGTAAGGCGCCGCCCTGGGAACCGGAGCCGCCGCCCCAGGGCGTGACCGGGATCTTGTAGGTGTTGGCGATCTTGAGGACCTTCGCCACGCCCTCCGCCGTCTCCGGCGTCACCACCACATCCGGGGGCCTCGGGGGTTGGTTGCGGTCATGCCACATCTCTGGCATCCAGTAGTAATCGATCGAGTGCGCCAGCTTGTCGGCATCGTCGGTGCGGACGTTCTCGTCGCCGACGGCCCAGGACAGTTCGCTGCGAATCATCTCGAAGTGGTAGTGATTGGTCTGAGGGAGCATGCAAGGAAGCCTTCTGTTTCTCGGACTGGCGGCGAGCGCTCTAGAGCGTCCCGAGATCATGGTACACATCCGCCAGCACGTCGTGGATGCGGTAGTAGAGCGAGGTCAGTTTCTGGTATCGTGCGTGGCGCTCAGGGGCGGGCGACACGGGATCACCTTCCTTCAGGCATTGCTGGACAGCGCTGCGCTCGTCGGCGAATACGCCAACCCCGACCCCGGCCAGCAGGGCCGAGCCGAAGGAGGCATCGCAGCCCTGTGGGACAATGATCGGGTAACCGAACACATCGGCCACGATCTGCGTCCACAGGGCGCTCTTGGCACCGCCGCCGATGAGCCGGAATTCGGTGACCGGAAGGCCCATCTCCTCGATCGTGCGGAAGCAATCGCGCAGGGAGAAGACCACGCCCTCCAGCAACGCACGAACGAAGTCGGCGTGCGTATGTCGCATGGTCGCCCCCACGAAACTGGCGCGCAACTGCGGATCCCAGTAGGGGGCGCGCTCGCCCTGGAGATACGGGTGGAAGAACAACCCATCCGCGCCGAGGGGCGACTGTGCAGCTTCGTCGTCCATGATTGCGTAGACACTGCGCCCCGTGCGTTCGGCCTCGGCCAGTTCGGCGGCGCAGAAGTGATCCCGGAACCAACGCTGGGCGCGCGCGGCGGTATTGGTGGCGACCACCGTGTACCACATGCCCGGCACCACATGGGAATAGGTCAGGGTCTTGGGGTGCGGCACCGGTCGGTCGGTCATCACGTTGACATTGCCGGCCGTGGCCAGTTTCAGGATGCAACTGCCCGGCTCCACCGCTCCAGCTGCGTAGCCCTCGACAGCCGAATCCGAACAGCCACAAACCACGGGGATTCCGACCGGCAGGCCAAATTCGGCAGCACCACCAGCAGTGACCTTGCCAACCACGTCGGTCGGCGACACCAACGGCGGCAGGATGTCGAGCGGGATTCCCGCCAACCCACAGAGTTCAGGCGACCACTGCTTGCGGGCCATGTCGAAGAAGAGCGTGCCCTGTGCCTCGATCGTGTCGGTACACCATTCGCCGGTAAGGCGGTAGCGGACGTAGTCCTTGACGAACATCACGTGCGATGTCCGCGCCAGGGCATCCGGCTCATGGCGTTGCAGCCAGAGCATCTGCGGCAAGGTCCAGGTGGGCGCGGCCATCTGATAGGCCGTGCCGAACACGGCCTCGCCATGCACGCCGTTTAGCTCTGCCGACTCCGCCACGGCCCGTTGGTCGGTCCACATGATGGTCGGACGCACCACCTTCATCTCGCCATCCAGCAGCACGGCGTTGTGGGTCGAACCATCGAGCGCGATGGCGGAAATATCCGCGAAGTCGACCGCGCCGCGCTCCTTCAGCTCGGCCAGAATGCCCCGCACGGCAACACACCAGTCCTCCGGGTCCTCCTCGGCCCAGCCGGGCTGCGGGTGCGACGTCTCGTACTCGGCGAAGCCCTCGTCGAGAATGTGCCCGCACTCGTCGATCGCGGTGATCTTGCAGCCGCTGGTGCCAATGTCGATACCAAGGAGAATCATGAGTCAGTCGTCCGTGGAGGAGGGGCTACTGGACGGCGGCCGCGTGGGGGCTGTCTTTGTGGGAGATGAAGCCGCGGTTGTTGGCTCCGGTCATGACCCAGAGGTAGTACATGGTGTAGCCGGGCGCGGTGACGACCGGATGGTAGCCCTCGGGAATGGCGACGGTGTCGTTCTGACGGATGGTGTAGGCCGCGTCGGTAGACAGGTCGTCGGTGTAGACCTTCTGGATGCCGAAGCCGCCCGGGGGATTGAAGCGGAAGAAGTAGAACTCCTCCATGTCGATCTCGTCGGGCAGACTGTCGGCATCGTGGCGGTGGGGCGGGTAGCTCGCCCAGTTTCCGGATGGCACCCAGGCCTCGCCGATGAAGAAGTGGCGGGTGGGGAAGTCGTCGCCAATCATGACGATGGCGTCGCGGGTGAAGTTGTCCTTGCCAATCCGCATGAAGGTCTGGGAGACCTCGTCGGGGCGGACCAGAACCGTTTCGCCGGCGAGATCACTCGGCGACTCGGATACGGCCACTTCCACATCACCGATTGCGGTCACCGTGTAGGCAAGACCGCTGGGGATGTAGACCGTGAAGGGGTTACCGGAAAAGACATCCGGGCGCTCCCCGATGGGGCCGAAATCAAACCCGTCGCCCTGAACTCGGCAAGTGCCGCCGAGGACGACCAGGGCGATCTCGTTGCCCGCGGAATCCGAGGACCAACTCTCGCCCGCCGCCAAGTTGAGGAGGCCAAAGCCGGTGAGAGCCATGCCGCGTTCGCCGATGTCGAGAATCCGGTTGAAGCCGGGCTCTGCCGGGCAAGGGATGTGGTGGTTCATTATCTGTTCCTCTGGGTTTGGGGGCGGGAGGATGGACGGAATGAGCGATGGACGCGCACGTTCACTTCTTGGGGGCGCTCCAAAGGGATGTCGCACCCACAGCGCCACCGTCCGGGCGGACGCGGCGGGCGGGGCTGTCGGAACGCAGGCGGAAATCGTTGGCAGCGGGGTTCACAAAGCCAGGATCTGCGAATATGGAATGCTGGTCGAAGCCAGTCTTCTGCCGGTAGCCCTCGATATCACTTGCCGGCAGTTTCTCCCTGAACCAGTGGCAGAGGTGGCCGTCGGGCTCGTACCACAGATTGTGGTCAATGAGCGGACGGGGATCCCAACCGGCACTGAACCGGCTCCCCCAGTCGGTGGTCTGGCAGAAGATGTTGTATCTGATCTCGAAACCGGACGTCTTGGCCTTGTTGGTATACATCATCAGGTGGCTGCCATTGCGGTCTGGTCGCTGGGCGTGGGACCAGACGACCCCGGCGTTGACGCAGGTGTTGTTGACGAAGAGGATATTCCGGGTTTCCGCCGTCTCCGGGTTGTTCCAGTACTCGAAGGAGTACTCGGCGTTCCAGATGATGTTGTTGCGGTAGGTGATGTTGATCTCCTTCGAGCTTGCCCCACGCCCCTGGTTGGTGAGTGCCGCGTCGTAGATCTCCCAGATGCGGCAGCCTTCGACCAGATTGTCGTGGGCGGCCCCCCAGAACTCGATGCCGTTGCCGAAGCGAACCGGGCGGCCGCGATTGCTGTGCTGATGCCCGCCACCGATGTAGGAGATATCGCAGTTGCGGATGGTCAGATGAGCCGTATCGCCGCCGCCAAAGCCGTGCGCGGCGCCGTAGCGCAGTGCCAGGCCGTCGTAGACCACATGGTGAGCGCCGCCTTGGCTGACAATGTGGCGTTTCATCGCCAGCTCGATACTGCCGAAGCGTTCGCCTGGGTTCTGGTCGCAGTTCATGAAGACCCGGGTGCTCGCACCATCGTAGACGTAGTCCAGCGGCTTGGTCAGTTCCTTCACGTCCCACTTCTTCCAACCACAGGTTGGCCCGTGGTCGAAGATGATGTTCCCCACGTCCGCGGTCAACGGCGCCCCGGCCGTGCAGGCGGTCTCCACCAGTTCCAGGGGCTGGAACTCGAATACGGCCCCCTTGGGCAACAGGCCACCAAGGTTGAAGTGCAGGCGAGGATGGTCGCCTCGGCCTGTCAGGTTGAGGCGGGCCGAGAATTCCTGCCACTCCGTCGTCAGGGCCGGACTTCCTCCCGCCCCGCCATAGGAGTTCCACGGATTCGCGCCACGGCGCACGGTCATTCCGCCGGGGCGGAAGGGGATCGTGCTGCGGGCGCGGTAGCGCAGCGTGATCATGGTGGCGTCCTTGCTGACCGCCTCCCAGTCGGGGAATGCCCCCCACATCTGCACATGGTTCGACTTCGTGCCGCTGTTGCGACAGGCAAGGCGGTAGACGATCCCCGTCTCGCTCTTCTGCGTGGTGACCTCGACGTCGGCACCGTTTTCACGGTGACAAAACCATTCGGCTTCGCGACAGTCCATGACCACCCGGCCATCGCGGTACTCCGACGCCCGCGTGGCCCAGAGATTGGGGCCTTCCTGCACCCAATCGGTTGGCTGATCAAGTGCGATCGAGCCCAGCAGGGCCGGCTTCTCGCCTTTGCCGTAGGACGTATAGGTGATCGGTGCCGCTTCGTTGCCGCTGTGCGGCGACAGCGCACCGCGCCACTGGCCGCCACGGGCAAAGCGCACCGTGTCGCCAGGCTTCAGTTTGGCCGCGTTGACCTGCGCCAAGCTACGCCAGGCCGCCGTCGGAGACGTCCCGGCATTCCCATCCTCGCCATGGGCGGAATCCACGTAGTACTCGCGGGCACCAGCTGCTGTCGCCATTGCCATCACCCCCAATACCATGCGCGTTGCTTGGCTGATCATGCGTGCCAGACCTCTTTCCATGTGGGGAATCACAGCAGCACCGGCGTGATGTCGAGCCACTTGCAGAGCGAGATCAGATCGCCCTGCAGGTCGGCGTAGCCCACGGTGTAGTGGTGCGAGAAACCACCCTCGATGATCGTGTCGACCAGCACGTCCAGAGGAGCTTCGAAGCGGATGCGCAGCGGGTTCCCCGGCAGCAGTTGCGGGGTCTCAAGGCCTTCGCCGCCGGCAATCAGGAAGCGGTAGCTGCCGTCCAGATCCTCGCCCAGTTGGGTGAAGGTGACCGGGCCCGGCTTGAGCGGGAAGTCGTGGGTGATGCCCTTCACATTGCCGCCATCCATCACCGAGTGCAGCCCCAGAGAGCTGGCGCAACCTTCCGCGCAGAGCGAGACCGGCGCCGCTCCGCAATGCCAGCCAAGCCCTACGTTCTCGTCTTCCTCGAAGGCGATCAGGTCGCAGTAGAAGGGGGCCGTACCGGACAGTTCCTGGAGGATGACCATGGCCACTGCCCCGTACACATCGCCTTCGCAGCTCGCAACCATGCCATCGGCGGTCAGCTGACCGAGAGTCGAACAGACACCGATCCCAAAGATGTCCCCGATCTGGGGCCAGCATTTCACCGCGAAACCGTCGAGATTCAGCTGCTTCTGGAAGGCCGTAAAGGCACCGTAGAGACGGGCCCCCTTGCGCAACTGCTCCTCGGGCACGCCCCCGCAGGAACTGGCCGCGCTGGTGATGTGCTCGTAGGCGGCATCGACTTCCTCGTCGGAGAGTTTCTCGGCCGCATCCACGATCTCAAGCAGGTCGATGTACTTCACCTCGACCCCGAGTTCCCGGCGCAGGGCGAGTTCATTGAAGCAGGAGGTGTAGAAGCCGGGCACCCGCGAGCCCACCATGCCGATCCGGGTGGTGCGCAGACGCTTGATGCAGGCGGTGACGCGGAACTGGCGGCTCATGTCCGCTGCAATGGCATCCGGTATGCCGTAGACGAAGCTGTAGGGATGGCCCAGTTTGCGCAGCGCATGGGCATTCATGTTCACCGCGCAGAACGAGTTGGACTTGATGCGGCCACCATCGAACGGCGGCTCTGGCATGCCCCAGAGAATCACCGGTACCCCCACGCGGTGGGCCAGGAGCGGCGTCATGCTGCCCAGGGAGAAGGTGAGGAAGTGGACCACCATGACATCCACGTCCTGGCGGCGGAACTCGGCAGCCAACTCCTCGGCCTCCGCATCGCTCGTGAGCACGGGGCCCGCCACCACCTCGACCCCGAGGGCTTCGAGGGCGGCAATCGAGCGCAGGCGAGTGTTCTCGAGGGTGTCGTTGATCCAGCTTTGCTTGGCTTGGGGGGCATAGCCGACTTTCAGTTGACTCATCGCTGTGATTCCTTCTGACCTATGGTCTCTCAGTTCTGGTCCACTTCGGCGCGCGTGGGAATGGCGGTGCGCCCTCCCAACTGGCGGCATTTCAGGCCAGCCACAACCGTCGCGAAGCGCATGCACTCTCGCAACTCGGGCGGCTGACCGGCTTTGGTG
>Ga0233437_1005903_pt1 | contig 12914 bp, 8 predicted proteins | sample SI_122_August201_FD_182714 | JGI IMG/M metagenome (GOLD analysis project Ga0233437, IMG submission 182714) | Seawater microbial communities from Saanich Inlet, British Columbia, Canada - SI_122_August2016_200_MG | ecosystem: Environmental > Aquatic > Marine > Inlet | place: Canada: British... | reverse complement strand
CAAAGTAACTCGCGCATTATATTCAGAATTCGAATAACTTGTTCTAATTGATAAGAGGAATAACAATGCTACAAAAAAGGAAACTCCAAGGACGAATGCTAGAGTAATAAAGATATCGCTGTTAGAGTTTTCAAATCCAATAAGGAATAAGCCTGAGGCTAATATTAACCCAACAAAAAAAGCGGCTCTACTTGCGTGAGTGCTATATCTCGCAGACGAGACACTCCTTGCGTAGCCATAAGAAGGTTGATCAAACAGAATGATATCTGATACATGTTCTAAAAAATGAAAAAAATGTTTTCTCCCATTCGCGCGAATTGAACGATTGTTTTTTGAATTAAAACCAATGGGAAAATTAACCTTGCTAACTTGAGGGGAAAATGGATCAAAAGCTATTATAAATTCTGAATATCCGAACCATCTCATCCCAAACTGAGGAAGAACTTCAGAAAAATCAACTACAACTCTTGATAAATGCGGCTGATTGTAAGCTTTTAAATTATCACGTACAATATTTACGAATGGCAGTTTTTCATAACCTCCACCGATAACTTGCCACACGATTCTGTAAAATTGATAAAAAATATAGCCTACTGGTAATACTAGGCTAGTAAACACAGCCGTTGCCATATTTACGAATTCGCTTGGTATAGGTAATCGATTTCCTAATAAAATCATCGACAAGTAAATAGGCAATAATAAAAACAAACCGGGAATTAAATGACGAAATAAAAGTTGCTCCATAATTCTTTCCTCGTTTGCGTTACCTGCTGGCGGGTGTTGACGAGATAACACTAGATAAATAATAGACATTCAAAACAAAACTAACTCATTTTTGCGTGCGCATCCCACCAGTCAGGCGCACACGGGACTCGGCGGCTCTTATGGGGTGAAGCGTGCTATCCATGTTGGGCTGATTTGAATAATGCCTAATAGCCATGCAAGGAATACGCCTGCGGCAACAATCATAAGCGCACCAATGCTACAACTGCCAAAAATATAATCGTTTATGTGAGCAACTTTGTCTTCAAAAATCAACAGCCCTTCTTTCGCAATATACCTCTCTGGATAACCAGACCGAACAATAAAAAACTTTGTGTCCCCTGTGTACATTGCTATTCCAGAAATAGATTTCTTTGGCTGAAACAGTTGCAATTCTTCTATATGAGCTATCGGCAAGTTGCATGTAAACGCTATCGCTAGAATTTGGTAATTCTACTCGCAGTGTAAAGCTAATATTGCTCATTGTTACATATGGAATTGGGCTGTATCCGAAAAGTCGAATTCGCCTAAGACCATTCGAGACAACAGATATTTTTCCGAATTCTTTTGTGTCTTTGTAGCTATAGAAGTGTGGCATGTGAACAACTATCCTTCTGAGGCCCTTATTCATTATTGCTAATGCTAACGGCGAAGTTGAGCGGAAACTGACGCTTACGAAAGAAGCCGTTCACCAGGATAAGGGCAAAACTTATACAAAGAGTGAAACAATGTATAGACCTGACGCTGAACCCATATTTATGCAGATAAAAGGCCGCATAAGTAATTCCCTACAGAAAAACACATTAACTTTAGGCATTATAACATTCTCATTAAGTGAAATAAGAGAAAAGAGTAATAATTGCCAAAAACTGTGATATACTACTGCCCGCTCCGCGAGGAGCATTTGTTTTGGTTTTGGTTTTTTCGCAACGCTCCGACAAGTATCGGGCGTTTTTCTTAAAACAGAGTGGCTCTTAAATTGGGATGGGTCAACTGTTGAAGAACAGGTGCAATAACTATAACGTTATTGCTATCAAGACCCACAATTTAGCTTGCCATTGCGAGGCACTTTTATCGCCGAAGTGATTTTCCTAAAAACAGAGAAAATCACCACGCCTAAGTGCGTCAACTCGCAATCGCAATAAATTTTCACCCAATCTAGGAGACAAAATGTCCATCAAATTTTCTGATTTAAACCTTCGACCTGAGATCATGGAGGCCCTTGAGAAGCGCGGTTATACTGAGCCAAGCCCCATTCAGGCACAAATGATTCCCATCATGATGACCGGCGTAGACGTCATCGGTCAGGCACAAACAGGCACGGGTAAAACCGCCGCCTTCGCCCTCCCCATTCTTCAAAATTTAATTACCGGACAACGTAAACCGCAAGCGTTGATTCTCTCCCCGACACGCGAACTTGCCATGCAAGTAGCCAAGTCGATGGAATCTTATGGCGCATATACCAGCGTTCGTGTGCTTTCTATCTATGGTGGCTCCTCTTATGGACGTCAGATAAGCGCACTCAAACGTGGCGTGGACGTGGTCGTCGGAACCCCCGGGCGTTTGCTTGACCTTCTAAAAAAGAAATCACTCGACCTCAGCGAAGTTCGCACCCTCGTCCTAGACGAAGCAGATGAGATGTTGAGTATGGGTTTCATTGACGATATTGAAACTATCCTCGACGCAACCGCACAAAGACGCCAAGTGGCACTTTTTTCTGCCACTATGCCGAACCGTATGGGGCAATTGGCAAAAAAATATCTTAACAATCCAGAAACAGTTAAAATCAAGAAAAAACAACTTACAGTAGCAGCCATTGAACAACGCTACTATATTATGAACCACCGCGATAAATTTTCTGCCCTAAGCCGCCTTTTTGAAGCAGAAAATATGACACGCACATTGATTTTCGTCCGCACCAGAGTTGGGACCGGCGAATTGTCGAATGCGCTCGCTGCTCGAGGCATCGCCGCTGAAATGATTAACGGTGACCTCTCTCAGGACGCGCGCGAACGTGTCATGTCCCGTTTTAAAAATGATCGTATCCAAGTCCTTGTTGCTACCGACGTTGCCGCACGCGGTTTAGATATCGATGATATCTCTCACGTAGTCAATTACGATTTGCCCGAAGACCCCGAAGTTTTTGTGCATCGCATTGGTCGTACAGGTAGAGCAGGAAAAGAAGGTGTAGCAATTTCATTGCTTACCCCAAAAGATACGCGCATGTTACGCCGCATTGAAAGTTATACCCGCCAAAAACAGACCAAAGCTGAACTGCCCACAAAAGATGATATTTTACAAAATCGCCGCGACAAAATCGCCGAGCGTATGATTGTTTGGCTTAATCGCGGACGCTACCAAAATGAGATGGAAACAATAGAAGTTTTGGTTGCAGCAGGACACGAGCCTTTGGATATCGCTGCCGCGGCCTTAAGAGTTATTCGTGAAAAAGACAAAGAACAAGCGGTTGAGAATATCAGCAAAGTGAACGAGTGGAAGTCTCACCCACAGCGAAATCATAAAAAACGCAATAAGGGACGTGGAAAACCTCGCTCTGGCGGTAATTTTTCATCCCGAAAATCGCATGAATCGGGTATGGTGCGCCTAAGCCTAGATAAAGGCCGCACTGATGGAATTCACCCCGGTGAAGTAGTTGGAACGCTTGCCTATCACGCCAAAATTTCTGGCAAAGTGATTGGCGCAATCAGCATTCAAGACGACCATACTTTTGTAGATGTGCCAGAAAATGTGGTTGATAAAGTTTTGTCAAAAAATGGCAATTATCGTTTAAGAAATAAAACGAAGGTAGAGATAGCGAGAGCCTAGCTTGAAAAAGTTAGTTGAGTATTAGATTATCAAAGATACCGAGTGTTTCAAGAGCACTCGGTATCTTTTTTCTTTTAACAGTAGGATATAATGACATTATTCATAATTAATTGGAAACCAGAATGCTTATTTATCATCTAACCCTTCACAAAGATTGGAAAGCCGCTCAAGAAAAAGGTGAATATCGCACAGAAAGCCTCATAAAAGAAGGTTTTATTCATTGCTCAACAACCGAGCAAGTTCTGTCTGTGGCAAATGCCTTTTATAAAGCCCAAAAGGGATTAGTTCTCCTTGTGATTGATCCTGAAAAATTAACCGCCCCTTTGCAATGGGAAGCTCCTGCGCACCCTGTGCCAGAACCTGCGCCGAAATCCCTGCATGGTGAATTCCCCCATATCTATGGTGCTTTAAATATAGATGCAGTTATTGAAGCGCACGAGTTTGAGCCGAATGATGATGGTTATTTCACTTCTGAGAAAATGCCTTAGCAAAGGTAGAAAACCATTAAGAAAAACTTTAAAATTTCACGCAAAGGCGCGAAATTAATGATCCTATGATTGATTTTATCCTCTGGTATATCACCCTTAGCCTCCTTGGTCTAATCACCTTTCCTCTTACTTATCATCTTTTTCCTAAATTCGCAGATAGAGGCTATACCTTTGCGCGTGTTGCAGGGTTATTAATTTGGAGCTACGCCTTCTGGCTACTTTCTTCGCTAGGTATTACTTCAAATAATATCGGTGGCATTTTACTAGGCTTAGCAGTTTTGGCAGGGCTAAGTCTTTGGTCCTTGAATATTGAGGGCCGAATGGGGGATATTCTAAACTGGTTTAAAGCTCATATCTCACTTCTTCTAATTGTTGAAAGTCTTTTCCTTATCACCTTTGCGGCGCTTGCCCTTTTCCGTGCCGCGAATCCTGAAGCTCTTGGTACTGAAAAACCAATGGAGCTTGCTTTTATAAACGCTATTTTGCGCTCGCCTACCTTCCCTCCGCGTGACCCTTGGCTTTCAGGCTATGCGATTTCTTATTATCATTTTGGCTATATTATGACAGCAATGCTTGCCAAAATCACAACTACAGCGGGGAGTGTTGCCTTTAACTTAATGATTGCGCTTATTTTTGCGCTCAGTGCAGTGGGGTCTTATGGCATTTTACATAATCTCTTGGCTTTGCGATCTAAGGCTAAAGACTTAAGACCAGAGACATCAGACCTAAGTGAAGAAACTGCCAATTTTTCTGCTTTAAGCTTTCATCCCATCACGGCGCTGCTTGCGCCTCTCTTTTTATTATTAATCTCTAATTTTGAAGCCCTCCTTGAGGTCATTCACCAAAAAGGTATTCTCTGGACTGCCCAAGTGCCCAATTTTTGGACATGGCTCGATATTAGAGAGCTTCGCGATAACCCAGCCGAAATAGCGCCTATCCCTGATAGATTTTGGTGGTGGTGGCGTGCATCTCGTGTTATTCAAGAATACGATCTGATGGGCAATCACCGAGAAATCATAGACGAATTCCCTGCATTTTCCTTCGTCCTAGGCGATTTACACCCTCACGTCCTTGCACTTCCATTTGTCTTACTCTCTATCGCTATTGCCCTATATATCTATCTTGGTGGCTGGAGTGGAAAAACGAAAATCTTTACTTATACCTTCACTGTCACTCCCCTCTCTATCTTTATTGTCTCGCTCACGCTTGGCGGCATCGCTTTCTTAAATACCTGGGATATTCTCTCCTCAGCTGCGCTTATCGCCTCTGCTTATGCCCTCAAACGCGCCCGTGAAAAAGGTTGGAGCTGGCAACGCCTAGAAGATTTTCTCTATTTTGGCATTTTTACAGGCGTTTCTGCCCTTCTTCTTTACACTCCCTTTTATCTTGGCTTTGCCTCCCAAGCAGGCGGGATTTTGCCAAATCTCATCAATCCCACTCGCGGGGCACATCTATGGGTCATGTTTGGCACGCTCTTATTCCCCATCTTTTCTTGGATGATTTATCTCGCTTTTCCTCGTGCTAAGGGTATATTTCCTTATTCGCGTCGAAAAAGGGCTAAATCTCTTTCTATAGATTGGACGCGTGGATTTGGACTTGTTTTGGGCTTGCTTATTGCCCTTTGGCTTTTTTCTTGGCTCATAGCATGGTTGGCTTCGGTTATTAACTCATCCTTAGCTTTTTCTCTTATCCAATCACAGGGATTAACGAAATTCAATGAGCTTTTTAGTGCGGCAAATGCACGACGGCTTGCGTTTAGTTTCAGTTTGCTTACCCTCTTAGGAGTAGCAGGGGGCGCAGTATCTTTGCTTATTTTCAGAAAAAAGTCAATCGAAGTAGATCAAACCAAAATTCACGCACGTACCGATCAGTCTTTCATCCTACTAATAATTATTTTGGGCGCTTTGCTTGTGATTGCCCCTGAGTTTTTCTATCTGCGCGATCAATTTATGACGCGTATGAATACTATTTTTAAATTTTATTATCAGGCGTGGATTTTGTGGAGTTTGGCAGGGGCGTACGCAATTGCTATTTTGATAAAAAATAAGCGGGGCTATATTATTTTTGCGCTGGTGCTAACGAGTTTGCTATATCCATTTTATGGGGTAATTGCCAAGGCACGATCTGAAAACCTGACTTTAGATAGCGCGGCGCATTTGCGTGCAGATGAAGCTGCCGCAATTGAATGGCTGCAAAGAGCCCCCGATGGTGTTCTTTTGGAAGCAGTGGGTGGCAGTTATACAGGCTATGCGCGTATTTCTACCAATAGTGGTTTGCCAACTGTACTCGGGTGGCCAGGGCATGAAGTCCAGTGGCGCGGTGGTTACGAAGAAATGGGGTCGCGTCAGGATGATATTGAGACCATTTATATATCTAATGATTGGGCAAAAACGAAAATCCTTTTGGAAGTATATGAGGTGCGCTATGTGATTGTGGGTGCACTTGAAAGAGGAACTTATCCAGTGAATTTTCAAAAACTTGAACGATATCTTGAGCCGGTTTTTGTAGAAGGCGAGCTAATTATTTATCTTGTACCTTAAGAGATAAAATATCTTATAGGGTTTTGTAGGAGAAACAAAAATCCCCTAGCGCATAAGCGTTAGGGGATTTCTTTTTGAAAGCTGAGTTTCTATGGTGTTGGGGCTTTTCGTAGTCTGCGCGCAAAGAAAATTACTGCAATGAAGACGAACATCATCATTACTAGACCAGGTATACCAACATCATCGGCAAAACCACCATCAGGTAGGGCAGAAGAAGTAGGCACAATAGTTAAAATAGCATCTGCCGCTTGAGTGAGCGCGGCGGCTATGGTCCCTGTAGCAGCGATATTGGGTGTTGCTGTAGGAGTATCTGTGGCAACGGCAACAACAGGGGTGGGGCTTGCGGTTGGTGAGAAGATTGGGCTAGGGCTGGCAAGGGGTGTTTGTGCCAAAGCTGTTGAATTAGCAGATTCTGTCAACATTTGAACTACTTCAGTTTCTTGTGCCGAAGCAGCTTCATTTGCTTCTAGAGAAGCAGCTCTTTGTTGAGGAAGAACAACTAAAGCATAAATAGCAACACAGGCTAAGGCCAAGAGAATAATGCCACCAAGAACACTAGCTGCAATAATAAATGTTCTATTACTTGTTTCTTCTGGCAAAGTTTCTTCTTCGTCTACGAATGCTTCACCTTCTTCATCTTCAAAATCTTCAAATAGAGCCATGATACTCTCCTCTTTAATTTCTATGGAATTTATCTTATCCTAGTACTTCTAAGTTTACCAGAGGAACGGTGATTTCTTCTCCGCTGGTTAGTTTTACTTTGCCTGCTACAACACGTAAGCCATTTGGTAGGGTTTGTAGTGCTGAGGGTAATTCTACTAATATACCTGTGGCGCCTGCATGAGGTCTACGGCGTAAGCGTACTTTTTGATCTGGCGCAAAACTCTCAACTTTACGTGGGGGAGGAGGCAAATTACTGTGAGGCAATGGAATAATTACTTCTGGGCGTGTACCTGTATAGTGGTGATAGGCTTCTGCATTAACGGTGACATTTTCGCGTTGCTGATTGGTACTAATAATTTTATGAGCACTGGCATTCATAGGTTTTTTGCCAATTGCATCAGTAATGATAATGGGATAGGGCATTTTACGCGCTAAACCCAATAAAGAAGGGTGAAGGCTTGAGAGAATGAGTCCGCGTACTGTAATATCTGCTGCAGCTTTGAGGCTTTCTGCATCCTGACAGGAGCCACCTAAAATGACAAAGCTACGGATGCTAATATCCATTTGACTTGCTTCTATTACGTGGTCTGGTTTATCAGCAAGAATATGGAGGGTACCGCTATTTACGCGACCGTTTCCCCAGATTCCTTGTACAAGTGCGCCAACTTCTTGAATAACTACACCGCGGTTGGGTATTACTTCAATTATTTCACCTGAAATCCCTGCTTTGATAGCTAATTCTTTGCCTGAGGTATCTAGCAAAACCTGACCGCCGCCTACTGCAACGACGCGTCCGCTTTCTTTTACTTTGACATCATTAGCAATAAGTCCGCCGCCAGTTGCAATTATGGTGCCTGCTGAGATATTCTGTCCAACACGAATATCGTTAAGCTTTTTTTCGGCATCTTCAGGTTTTATGCCTAAAAGACGTGCGACATCGATAAGGTGATGTTTATAGGAATATTCGGCTTCAGCAATTATATTTGTAGCAAGAACACGCTGATTAAGTTTTGGAATCACTTCACCATTAACGGGTAATTCTCTTTTACGAAGAATTGTTGTTAATGCAAGATTATGGGATACAGGTGCAAGCATGGTCTAACCTCCTAGCGTCCAGAGCCATTTTTTGATTAACTCACGACGACGAACATCGTCTGAAGTCAAATCAAGAGGACGTCCACGACCATCTAGAACGATTCCTAGGGCGCTGCCACTAACTTTTGTAGATAATTTCTTTCCTGCTCCAAGCCCAATATCAGCGCGGCGCAAAGGTTGCAGATTTAGGTCGGCTGTTTCTCCTGCTCTGAGAGGTAAGACTTTGAAGCCACCTTGCTTTATCTCTTCTGTGCTTACAGAACCATCGGCGCGACGTAAGCTGGCTTTGAGGATATTTGTTCCGTAGCGAGCAGAGCTAACAGGGGCAATAACTGTGGCTAGATTGATGAATGCGCCAGTTTCAAGCGCTTGCACAGGCAAAATGCTGCTAATATCTGCTGCTGTTCCTAAAGCGGGGATGAGATTATTTTTATCTAGGATAAGGGAGGTAATACCTGCAGGTTGAAGGGCATCCAGCAAAATGAGGAGGCTTTGCCCAAAGGTGGGTGCATTTGAGAGCACACTGCCTCCGGCGAGCACAACTTCAAAGAGGGGGAGCAAGCTTTTCTTAAGGACGGGCACGTCATCTGGAAGCTCTTTGGAGAAGCTTTCTATAGCGAGTCGCAGGGCTTCCCTTCCTAGAGCTTGCTCTATCAACAAATCTTCTTTTGTTGCTGGAATGCTGTTGGGATAGAGCGCTTTGGTGTAGATATAGTCGTTAATTTTTTGGGATGAGGCGCTTATAGGCAGCCAACGAGCGATGTTTTTAGCGGTGGTGTGGCTTAGAAGTTCTGAAACGCTTAGACCCATGCCAAGATGTGGGTAGACTTTTGTTTGGAGGTGATTGCCAAAGCCTAGAGAGAGTGTTGTGGCAGAAGATCCTAAGTTAATAGAGAGGAGTGCTTTTTCTGCTCCGTAGAGCTTGCTAAGAAGGTGAATGATTCTGCCTTCGGCAAAAACAGAGGGGAGCATTCGCCCACCCGCCCACATATTAAGTTCTTCTATACCAGTTATCTGTTTTTTGCGAATTTCAACAAATGCTTGTGCTAATGCTGTTCGAGCTGTGCGCAGGTCTTCAGTGCTTACAGACGGACGAATATTAGATGTTGTGTGCATGCTACTGCTAAGAGGCTCAAGCGTTTTGAGAACTTCATCTGTCATTTGTTGATTGCCCGCAAAAAGAATAGCGGGGCGTTTTTCTTTCGGCATTAGGTATGTTGCCAAGCCAATGACTTCAATGTTTTTTTTCAGAGAAGGTGCTGCTCCATCATCTGTACCACCAGCGATGATAATCAGGTCAGGGGCTGCTTTGAGAATAGCATCAATTTGTTCTTCTTCTTTGCGGGAATCATTTAAGCTGATGCTTTCAACAACGCGAGCATAGGTAGATGTAGCAAGATTTTTTGCACTTTCGAGTGAGACTTCTGAGAGTAAGCCGGTAATAACGACTTTAAGGGTTTCTCCAGCAGAGAGGGAAGCGGTAATTGCGTCTACGCCACTGCCGTCTTCTTGAACTGAGGCGATGATGCGATTGTCTTCGTCTATCAATTTTCTGCCTGTAATTTCTTCTAGCCTTTCAATTGCCTCTCCTATGCCTGCAGATATATCGTTAAATGGCGCGTGAGCGGTGCTGGGTGATTGGCCAATGGCAATAAAGCGATAGCGACCATCTACTACATCAAAAAGTATAGCACGCGTAGTCGCGGAGCCAATATCAAGAGCTAGTACAGAATCACTACCGATTACTGAAGCCATAAGGTTTTTATAGAGGCGATAAAAGTGGAGAGGAAATCAAGGCGTTCGATAAAGGCTGTTAGAGCGGCTGAGAAAACGCCTGCGAAAAGAACACCAAATGTGATTGCGATAAAGACCTTGCCAATTAGGGCAAGAATATTTGTGACTATATTGCGACGATATTTTCCATCGTCGTTGCGTTTTGCGCTAAACTGAAAATAGATTAGTGTTGAAATAGTGCCGAGAAGCATTACTCCACCTTCAAAAAACTGAATTCCGGATGAAGTGCCTCGGGCATTTGCAGCTTCTAAATCAAAAGCATTAATTGCAGCCATTGTCTGAGGGAAAAGAGTTCCTTGTACTGTGCCAGCAACTGCAATTGCAGCACCAACGCCTACCATTAAGGCTATAGAAGGAGTACCTAATTTTGAAAGGCGAGGAAATGCCTTCATCAATAAAAGAACGACTAAGAATAAGGCAATATAAGCGCGTATTTTTTCATCTTCTGTGCCTATAAAAATAGGTTGTATAAGTTGAGGCATTAAAAGATCTTGCCATATTACTGCAGCAACGTAGCCTGCCGAAACACCGATGAAAATATAAGTGGTGGCTCTAAAGAGAAAATTATCGCCAATTAGATAAGACAGAATAAATAAAGTCAGGAGGAAGGCAATGATGCCTGAGATAAGTTCAAACACTTTATTTTCCCTCCTCTTGTTTTTTTTGTTTTGCGCGTATGGCCACTAAGAAGTTGATCATGGCGCCAATGGCAATCAGAATTTCCGCAAAGAGAAGTCCAACACTATAAGCATCCCAATATTTTCTACCAAGGCCTTCTTGACCTTGCATTGCTTCATAGGTTGCACTGCCTGAAAGGCCGCTTATTAGAGCGTCTATTTGCCCAGAAGCATAGTAGGGGTAAATAATTGGTTCGGCTTGTGCACTAATCGCCATTAAGAATGGGGGCATATTTTCTTCGTTATTCTCAAGATAGAGGGTCTTCTGTTCAATCCAGTTACGCCCTTTTTCTGTGTCGTTAGTCAGGATAATGACAATTGAAAAATCAGAAAGGGCTGCGATTTCTTTAAGAGATTCTCTTTCCCAAAAAGCAGTATTGCCTATAGTTTGGCGCGGACTGCTGATGAAATTAGATATCCCTGAAGAGCCCCCAGGTAAATAGCCAAGGCTTTGATAATTTGCACCAGAGATGATTTCGTAATCACTTTTCAATCTTATTTCTTCAAATAAATTTTCGGCAAGTGCAGATCCTGTTGGAGATGTAGAGAGAACTACCAAATTTTGACCACGTGACATTAATTGAGTTATTAGTGGTGAAGCGATAGTTTTCATTTCACCAGAAAAAGCTGCTTCATAATCAAATACTAATAATGCACTTCCCCCAGTAGGCAGTTGTTCAACGAGATTGACAGCATTTCTGATTTCGGGGATCTCCATATTTGGAGAAGGAACCATTGTTGATTGGCTTTGCAGAGAGAAACCAAGAACCAAAATAAGCAATAGTGCAATGACCCAACGTAAAACTGGAATTGAAGAAGTCTTGGCAGGAGCAAGAAAAGGATGTACTTCTGCTTCGCTGGCTAAAACTTCTTCTAATAGTGCTGCGTTAGCTTGTTGGCTATCGCTCACATTTAATTTGATTGAATGTGCTTTAGGCTTGCCGATTTGTTCCATTGCAGAGACAGCAGGCAGAACACCACTTAATCCAGCCAGAGGTCCTGTCCCGACAATATTTTCGTCGGAGGATTTTGAAGAATCGGGCACAACATCGGCCACAGGGCGCATTGCTTGTACCCAGCTTGGCAATTCTGCCCCAGAAGCGCCACCATCACCCCCGTCAGCTTCTACCTCGGCCATTTCTTCTTCATCAACATCATCAGGGCTTAGGCTTGAGAGCCAATCGGGCATCTCTATCCCAAAAACTTCATCTGAGACATCATCATCTTCTTCAACAAAGGCTGCATTCACCGATGGGGATGGTGAAACAACATCGGTATTTGCATCTATTGTAGATAAATTATCAAGCCAATCAGGTTCTTCATTTGTAGAGGAAGGAGGTGGTTTTTCAACTTCTTCTTCTACTGCATCTACTTCATCCGTCTCGTTAGTAAATTTTTCTATGCTGGATAGCCAGTCAGGGACATCGCCTTTAGCTGCTGGGGCGATATCTTCTTCATTAGCATCTTCTGCTGAAAGAGCAAAGGGATCAGAGGTCTGTGAACTTGCTTCTCTTTCAGCAACGCTATCCTGTGCAGATATATCTTCAACTTCTTCTACAGGGGTTTCAGTAGGCTTAAGGTCTGCCATCCAATCGGGGAGATCATCGCTTTTGCTGAGAGTTGCTTCTGCTTGGATTTCGTCAACATTTTTGTCGGCAGGGTCTTCTCCAGTATCAGGGTCTATCATCCAATCAGCAATACTATCTACTGAGGCAGTAGCACTATCTTTGGAATCTGAGAAGGTGTCGTCTAAGGCTGGCGCATCGGCATTGCTTTCTTTTTCAGAGGGAGCTTCTTGAGAAGCAGTATCGTCTACTTGCAATCTGCTCAGCCAGTCAGGCGTATCTTCATCTAAACTGGATGAGATTTCTTCGGGTGCTTTTTCTTCGACTGCTGGGGTTTCATCTTCTGAGCTTGTCATCCAGTCTGCGAGAGCATTTGTATCTTCGGCTGTAGATGTAGTTTCTTCAGGTGTGCTTTCTGTTTCTTGAAGATTGCTCATCCAATCGGGGAGGTCGGCATTATTTTCGGTTGTTGGGGGTGTTTCTTCAGCTGAATCAGAAGTTTCG
>Ga0233437_1005902_pt1 | contig 12915 bp, 14 predicted proteins | sample SI_122_August201_FD_182714 | JGI IMG/M metagenome (GOLD analysis project Ga0233437, IMG submission 182714) | Seawater microbial communities from Saanich Inlet, British Columbia, Canada - SI_122_August2016_200_MG | ecosystem: Environmental > Aquatic > Marine > Inlet | place: Canada: British... | reverse complement strand
AGTTAAGGATTAATTCAACATAATCTATTTAAACCCTAACTTTGATTTAATATAACTGGTTACAATAATCGAGGTGGATTAATAATGACTCAAAAAGTAGCAATAATAGGTGCAGGATTTGTTGGAAGTACAGCTGCATATGCATTATTTATTGATGGTGTTGCTGAAGAAATAGCTTTAATTGATATTCATAAAGAAAAAGCAAAAGGAGAAGCACTTGATTTAGTGCATGGAAATCTTTTTACTCCCTATACAAAAGTTACGTATGGAAGTTCTTACAGATTATGTAAAGGAGCTGACGTAATTATTGTTACTGCTGGTGCTCATCAAAAACCAGGTCAAACTAGACTAGACTTAACGAAATTAAATGCCAAGATTCTAAAAGGTATAATTGACGAAATCAAAAAATACAATAAATCTGGAATCATATTAATGGTTACTAATCCACTTGATGTATTAACATATCTAGCAACAAAATGGTCAAAATTTCCTAAAGGACGAGTCTTTGGAACTGGTACCACATTAGACACTGCAAGATTTAGACATTTACTTGGAGATTATTATAAGATTAATCCAAAAAGTGTTCATGCATATATTCTTGGAGAACATGGTGACTCAGAGTTTCCAGTATGGAGCAGTGCAAATATTGCAGGAATTAGACTAAAAGATTATTCAAAATATGATAAGAAAAAGCTTGATAAATTATATGACAAAACAAAGAACGCTGCATATGAAATAATTAACACCAAAGGTGCAACATACTATGCAATCGGGTTAGCAGTAAAAGATATTGTAAAATCAATTCTGACAGATCAACATAATGTATATCCTGTATCAAGCATGATTGATAATTATTATGGTGTTAAAGATGTTTGTTTAAGTATTCCTTGTGTACTTGGTAAAAAAGGTATAGTTGAACAAATAAAGATTCATTTGGACGATACTGAGAAAAAGATGTTAAGGAAGTCAGCTGCTACAATTAAGAAATATATTGGGCAAGTCTAGTCTATTTTTTAAAATTTTATTTCTATTTTATTCCAAAAAACTCATCCTATTCTCTGAACACATAACTGCATAAATCCCATTTGGATTTGTTTGTTTAAATTGTTTAAAACTTGTTTGATCTTGATTAGAAAATATACAACTCATTGGCGGATGACTATGTAATGAAACAACAGTCTCATTGTTACATCTAATTGCTGTAACTGAAAAAACTTCCTGATTTATAATTCTTGGTTCATACAACCCAGTAACATAATAATTACTTTCAGTCTTAAAACCTGTTAGACATACTTTGAATTCATGTTGTTGATTATCATCATGAATTACTAAAAGATTTTCATATACATCTTGTCTAAAAATTACTTTTCCTCCGCTCTTTAATTCATAGTTATAATCTGCATCAAGAACTGAGCTTGCAACCTTACTTGCGTATAAATTCACTAAAAAATTACCAGTATTAGTGTTTATTATTAACAATGCTAATATGATTAATATAATAATTACAATATAAACTCGTTTTAAAGATCTAATTAAATTAGATTCTTCTTCTCTATCTTCTTCAATGTCATCTACAATATCTTGTAGTTCATCTTCGTTCATAATTAATCACAATTATATTAGATTTAATAAATATCCTTCTAAATTGAAAACTAGAATTTGTAAATTTGAAGATACAACGAATTTATTAAAAACAAATAGTTGCCCTGAAAACATTAGATATCCTAAAATTAAAAATAATATTCCAGAAATCAAAGTACTTGTGTGAATCTTATATCCAAATATACTAAGCTCTTTTCCCTTTAGAAAATTCCAGATTTTTTTATTCTTAATTTTACTCAAAAACTTAGACACAATTATCAAAGGTAAGGATAATCCTAGTGCATAAGTAAATAATAATAATCCTCCAAATATTACTGAGTTAGCATTGGATGCCAATACCAAAACTGATACAAGAATTGGACCAATACAAGGTGTCCATGAAACTCCTAGAGCTAACCCAAACAAAAATGAACTAATATAATTTGTAGGATTTTTTTGATTAATTTTAACACCTGAAAATCCTTTACCAAATAACGTATAAATCCCAAAAATTATTATTACTAAACCTGAAATTTGAGTAAATAAATTTAAATTAGATTTTAGAAAATTTCCAAGAATAGTTGCACTCATTCCTAATAATGTAAATGTTATTGACAACCCTACAAAAAAGGCAAGTGTCATTCCAACAATATTTTTTTTTGATGATTTGAAAGTATATGCAATATACGCAGGTAAAATAGGTAATGTACAAGGTGACAAAAATGAAATTAAACCTGAAACTAATGCAATCAATAATAGAAAAATAAAAGGTGAATCCAATTCTTTAGATTCAGATGACTCAGTTGTAAATTTTGTTTCTTCATTTTTTGCGTTGTTATCATTTAACAAATCCTTTAACCAAAACTCTTGTTGTTGTTGTTTTTCATACTCAAAAAAACCAGATTCAATTTGTGAATAATTCTCCAATAAATTATTATCTAAAACAAATTGAGCTGATTTTGCATGATAGTAACTTCTATCAAGGTTTGAAATTGAATTCATTGTAATCCCTAATGATTTTAATCCTGCATTAAGATATTTTTCGTCATTAGTTATTATGTACAACCTAAATAATGCATAGGAAATAATTCCATTTTCTTGAGCAGGTTTAGTTAATAACACATTATCCCTTGGTGCATATAAATCTGTATCAGGACTATTTCTTTCAAAAAATCCTCCAGAATTCCAATCATATAAATTATTCAAAGAATAATCTGCTAATTCAATTGCAGTTTCTTTATATTCATTTTCACCTAGTGTTTCATATCCTTCAATAAATGCTAAAATCAACAATGAATTATCTGTTAAACTTCCCCTTACTTCCTTTTTCCCATCAATTGACAAATAATGATACGCACCAACATCAGTAATTATTTCATCAGAAATGTAATTTAAAGATTTTTCTACAATAGTTTTATATTCTTCATCCCTAGATTTTTCATATAAATATGCATATGTAATAATTGCTTCACTGTTCCAATCTGTATACTTAGTTTTCTCAACACGTGCTTTTGGAACTGATCTAGAACTTTTACCATAATACGCATCTTCACCATGTACATCTGTGTTTCCATAAAACCCTCCTAATTCATTATCATACCAATTAATATCAATGTATTCAAGAGTCATATCAACTACTTCTTTAACTAATTCATCATCAGGTGTTATTTGTTGTAAATGAAAATATGTTTTTAGAAGTCTAGCATTATCGTACAACATTTTTTCATAGTGAGGAGGCGACCATACAACACTAGTTCCATACCTATGAAACCCACCCTCAACTGGATCATATAAATTATAATTTGTTTCAATTTCAGATAAATTTGTATATTGATTTTTTAATGTGTTTTGAACCAATTCCAACCATTTAATTTCATTTGTTTGTTCATATAAATCTAAAGAATAATCAAGTGTTCTTCCTTGGGGAAATTTTTGTCCAGATCCGAATCCACCATTAGTTTTATCATATATACTTTCAAAATTATTCTTATACCAATTAACTAAATTGTTTAACTCAATCTCGGTTGGAATTTTTTGAGATTGTGGTTCATAATTATATTCAATTGAATTTGACAATCCTTGCGAATTGACATGATCAACTGCTTTTTGTAAATTAGTTACCATGTCGCCAACTGGTCTAGGACCTGAGTAACCATATAATCTAACTCTTGACGGAGTTAACACTGTAGTTGAAGGCCATCCTCCTTCTAAATATTGTCTAGTCAAATCTTGACGTTGGTCTGCATCAACATAAATTGGAATTGTATTCTTATTAAGAAATTCAACCATATTTGGATGAAATAAATAATCTTCACTTTCATACACTTGGCACCAATAGCACCAACTTGGTGCTGTTAATAATAAAAAAATTGGTTTGTTTTCATTCATGGCTTCATTAAACGCATCAGGTCCATAATCTCGCCATTCAACTAAAGGTTTAAGTGATTCTGCCTTTTCATATGAGTATTTGTGCTCTTGAGCTATGATACTAGTTGACAGTAAAATTAATAGAATTGTAACATAAAATATCTTATGAGGGTTTTTCACAGTTTTATAATAAAATAGTTCATTTTAATATGTGATGTTTAATCAAACTATTCAATTAAATTTATATACAATTTACATAACTTAAAATTTTATGACTATAATGATGAAAAAAATAACTTATATATTGCTAACAATAATACTATTATCAACTGTCTTTGCACAATACGATGACTGTCCATTTGGTGAAGTCAATGAACCTTATCCTGGGACTTGTGGAAGATACACAGATACTGACACAAACGATTTATGTGATCATTCTGAACCAGTACCAACTACTAACACAAAAGACACAACACAAGCTGTTCAACCTATTGCTATAACAGCACAACAAATGGATCAAGTAGATACACATGACATAATTACAGGTAAAGAATTAAAAACAAAAACTGTCCAAGAAGTCGCAACATTATATCAAATTGATTCGCATGTTTATGCACATGCACTTCGTGAAAAATATCCAAATGCAGACATACACCATGACACTCAATTTCAATTACTACATGACAATTATGGACTAGAACCAAGTATTGCAAAAGAAGTTGCACTATCACTAAGTCCATTTGCAAATGAAGAACAAACTGCAGAACCAATTGTTCAAAATAATAATGTTAATGAAACAAAAACTGAATCTAAATTCAAAGAGAGATATCCATTTTTACTTTTAGCAATTATTATTGTAGGAATATATATTGCAAGTTATATATCAGCTAAAAAAAAAATAATTTCAATGTTAAATCATAAAAAATTCTGGAATTATCTTTTGTTAATTAGTTTTTTAGTAACTGGAATTAGTGGAATTTATCTTGTGTTAAAAATTAATTATGGTTGGATTATAAATTTCCCATTCAATGTATTATATTGGCATGTTGAGTTTGGTATCGTGATGTCATTCATAACAGTGTTTCATATTTTATGGCACATGTATTACTTTGTTGGTAAAATTGGTAAGAAAAAATAATTTCAAAATTAATTTTTACATTTTTATTTCTAAATACACAATAGATTTTTAAACTATTACTTCAATTTAAATTACCATGAGATTAATAGCTATTGTTGGAATGACAGGATCAGGAAAAAGTGAAGCATCTGTGATATTTGAAAAAATGGGATATCAAAGAATTCGATTTGGAGATATTACTGATGACATATTAAAAGAAAAAGGACTTGAACTTACTGAGGAGAATGAACGCAGTGTCAGAGAAAACCTTCGAAAGGATAATGGTATGAGCGCATATGCAAAAATGAATGTTCCAAAAGTAAGAGAAACTGTATCTAAAAAAAATGTTATTATTGATGGACTATATAGTTGGGAAGAATATGTTTTATTAAAACAAGAGTTTCCATTTATGGTAGTATTAGCTGTATATGCTCCACCTGCATTAAGATATGAAAGATTAGTTGAAAGAGAAGTAAGACCACTTACATATGAGCAGTCCCGTGGGAGAGATAAAAACGAAATTGAAAACTTGAACAAAGCAGCACCAATTTCAATGGCAGATTATACAATAGTTAATACTGGAACATTATTTGATTTGAAAGCAAGCACACAAAAATTTCTTGATTGGTTTGACCAAAAAGATGAGGAACCAAAATGAGTAGACCAACATGGGACGAATATTTTATCAAAATTGCAAAACTAGTAGCATCTAGAAGTAATTGCTCATCACGTCATGTCGGAGCAGTTTTAGTAAAAGATAGAATGATTATATCTACTGGATATAATGGCACTCCAAGAAATATTAAAAACTGTGATGAAGGTGGTTGTAAACGTTGCGAAGATAGAAAAACTGGCGACGTAAAATCTGGAGAAAGATTAGATGAATGTATTTGTGTTCACGCTGAAGAAAATGCAATTTTACAAGCAGCATATAATGGTGTATCATTAAAAGGTGCTTATCTTTATACAAGTGATAGTCCATGTAGTTACTGTACAAAACACATAATTAATGCAGGTATTGTTAAAGTATTTTACTCAGAAAAATATTCACTTGATACAATGTCAAATGATTTATTTAAAGAAGCTGGAATTGAATTTTATCAATACAAGGAATCAGATAAATCTTAAAATATTTTTTTACTTAAAAAAAAATAATTTATTTAGCAATCATTTTATCTGTTCTTAATTTATACTCCTGCACACCCATGGTATATCTAACTTCTTGACCCAAATCACAATTATTTCCAACAATCTCAAAAAACCAATCAGAAGGAATTGAGTTCATTTCACATAATTCATCATTGCTAAAAAATAGCAAAGAAGGTCCAAATTCAGTAGCATAGGCCTTACCAAAATCATAATGTATTGATCCACTATGTAAATCTCCTACTGCTTCATCTAAGAATCTTCCCATAACAGTATCTAACCCAGATAGTGCAATTCCACTTAATCTTCCTCCAAAATTCGTATTTTTATAACCTCTTATTCTTACATCATTCCTGCCAACATAAATCCCTGATGTTCTAATTATAGCTCTCCAAATCATCTGGCGTCCTTCTTCAACTTGAAAACTCTTTATTATTTCAATATCATTATATAATTCTTCAAGTGTCCCAGTTTTACTATAAGCAACCTCAATAACCTTGCCCTCTTCAGGTTCAGGAAGTTCTTGTTCATGAGTAATTCCATATATTGGATTTAGAATTTTAAATGGCACAGATCCTAATTTTTCATCAAATCTATCTCCTCCATCCATACTAACAAATTGGGCCAATGGATTAATCTCTAACCCACCAACACGAACAGCAAAAGCATCATTTTCAGGTAACAATTCATAAGTAGGCCCTTTCAAATATTTTATGACTTCATAATCACCAACAATTCCATAAAATTGATCTCCAGACATATTTGGAACTGGAACAGCAAATTCATCAGCAAACTGTCCACCTAATATTCGAGCCCATTCCAATAAACTTCCAGGAGTTTGATTAATAACTCTAATTATATCCGACATTTAATTAGTTAACAATAAACAATATATAAATTTAATTAGTATTACTACTTTTGAGTTAACATAATACTTAGAAATGGAACTATTATCTATTCAATATTTAATATCTTTTTTTTACTAGTTAACCCTAACACAATCTTAACTTCTTTTTTTGTTAATTTAGAAAAAAACTTTATCACTTCAATATTTGCTTTATTGTTTTCAGCTGGTGCTTTAATGTTAACCCTTAATGCACCTCTATTTTTGTCATAATCTTTAATTTCATTTTTTGAAGAATTTGGTTTAACAATAATTTTTAACTTTCCATCAACTATATAATTTTCTATCATCTTGATATTCCAAGTTTATTTAATCCCCAATAAAAATATTCACCAAACTTATGAAGTTTCATTTCTTGGCCTACAACAAAGGTCTTTCTGGACATTATATTATCTAAAAATTCAGTTACATTTTTTGATCTTGAACATGTAACTACGTCCCCTAGTGCAAAAATTGAATGACCATCACTCCCACCTGTAAAATATTTCTTGTTCTTAACAATATAATCAATTGATTTTTGATTATTAACTCGTTTAGTCCCACCATTTATTGCTTCAAATATATTTTGTTTAGAAATAATATCATCATGTTCATCCATCATTGATTTAGAACCTACTCTCATATCATATCCATAAGGATGTGCAATTGATGCAACACATTTATACTTTTTAATTAAAGCAATAATTTTTTTCAAAGGAATTGTTGTTTTTGACCATATCAAAAAATTCTTTTTATTCCTAATTATTTCTTTTTTATAAAAAAGTTTTAAGTCATCAAGATTGTAAAAATAAAATAAAACATCAATGTTTTCATTTGATTTAACTTCAATTCCAGGAATAACTAAATCAGTTTTATTCTTTTTTTTAAATATCTCTAAAACACCTTTAATCTCATTGTGATCAGAAATTGCTACCCCAATACCTAACATTCTTATTTTTTTAAGAATCTGGTTAATATTTGCTGCGCCATCAGAATATACTGTATGATAATGCATGTCAACTTGCATTATATCTTTTTCATCAATATCTTTACTTTGTGATTTATTTAAAGAAATCATTTTATCAAATTCTAATTATAATAATGAAAAGATTAATAATAAATTATTTGTAATCTCGCCAAGTGGTTCTACATTTCTCACATTTGAGAAACTTTGTTGCAGGTTCATCACTTGCTCTTGTCTGAACAGTCCAATAGTAAGCCTTATCATGACCACATTTAGGACATTCAACATCATCAGTTAATGGATAGATCTCTGGTTCTTCTTCAACTGGAACTATCTCTGCCTTTTCATCAATCTCTTCAGTAAGAGACATTTTTTCAGCTTTTTTATCTTTATAACCACAAGAACAACTCATTATGGTCTTTCCTTTTTCTTTTTTTGGCATCAGAATGGAGCCACATTTGGGACAAAACATCATTTTTTAATTAAAAACCTCTATTATCATATCTAATCTTAACAAACTTAATAATTGTACGAACCATATTTTAATGTTTCCTAAAAATGGTATTCTAAAAACTGCTTTACCTATCACTCTATCTTCACCAATTGTTGCTTCAAATGAATGTGTATCACTATTGTGATCTCCTTTTGTCTTGTAATAATACATTCCATCTTCTTGCCATACTTTTATCACTCTATGAATAATTGGTTCTGCTTGGTTCTGATTTGTACTTCTAAACACAATAACATCCCCTACACCTACTTTTTCAGGTTTAAAGCCAAATAATACCATAATGTCACCAGTATTAAAACCATTTTTAAAATCAAATTCTTCAAAATCCAGTTTATTTATGTTATACGTCTTATAAAATTCCCCACAAGTCTCCCAAAAAAAGTCTAAGTTAACACGTTTATTCTCATCAAAATTAACTCCACAAATACCATAGACTTCCTTGTTTATAGTCTTACACTGCATTCCACCTTGTAATGATCCTTGATTTTGTTCATATGCTAAACATGGATGAACTGTTTTATGCTCCATACTCCCAGACACAACAGCTACAACTGGGTGAGTTGAACCAAAAAATAATCCTAATCCTGGATAAACCAAAAATTTTATCAGAATAAAAGCAATAATGATATTTACAATCCAACTCCAAATACTATCATCATCCCATATAAAATACCAAATTTTCTGCCATCTAGTCTTTGGCTGCTTCTTTTTCTTGAATTTGGACATAAGTGCCTTGCAAGAGATAAAGTTATTTAAAAGTTTTGTATTAATGGTCAAAAAACCTTGTTTTACATTAGCTATTTATATATTCAAAGAGATTCCTTTATAATATGGAATTTTGTCCAGGATGCGGGAAAAAAAGTAAATCTATCTGTAAAGATTGTAAACCTGAGAGAGAAATTAAAACTAAAGATATCAATCTTAAACTCTGTTGTTTTTGTGATAAATATTTTTTTAATAATAAATGGGTTGCTTATAATGACCTTAACCTTGTTATAAAAAAGGTTGCAACAGAATCAGTAAAAGAATCTGAAAAATTTAGCGTTAAACCAAATTTACCTGAGTTTAAAATTAATCCAGGAGTCAATGTTGAGTTTGATATTAAAATATCATTTGTTGACGACGAATTTATTATTCCTGCAAATATTGAAGTAACATATTGTAACAATTGTGCAAAACAACAAGGAGATTATTTTGACGGAATATTGCAATTAAGAAATATTGATAAAGAAATTAAAGAATTTGTAGAAGACTATTTGATTGAAAACAAAATTTTTAGTCCTAAACAAACAAAACTAAAAAATGGATATGATATTAAAATAACTGATCAAAGAAAAATTCAAAAATTAGGTCAAATTTTGCAAAATACTTACGGTGGAATTCTAAAGATTAATGCTGAACACTTTTCTCAAGATAGACAAACAAGTAAATATGTATATCGTGTAAATATATATTTTGAACCACTTGATTTCAGGGTTGGTCAAGCTATTAAAATCAACAATAGAGTTATTTTAGTAAAAAAGATTGGAAAAAGTATATCAGGAATTGATTTAACAATTGATAAAAATACTACAATAAAACTTGAAAAGGAAGAATATGAGATCCTAAAAACTAAAAAAACAACTGTATCAAAAATTCATCCACATATTGAAATTTTAGATCCTGATACATATCAAACTGTGCCAACACAAAATCAGAAGAAGTTAAAAATAGGTCAGAAAGTCAAAGTTATTGATGATAATGGTTTGTTCTACATTATTTAATGTTTAAGAAATTATAAAAAAATAATGGAGTTTTTGTCTTACTTCAGTGACAAAAAAAGAATGTCTTTGTCGACTATAATGGGTATCATAAGATATTTAAAAATATATCTGTAAAATTAGAGTAATCTTTATAAATTAATTGTCTTACCCTTTTAGTTAAGGGGTTGCTTGAGAATTTATTCTCAGTTGAGTGGGGTGGTACGTAAGTTCACCTTACCCAATTTTTTTCTAAAAAAATAAATTAACAGATTTTTGTATCAACTTAGTGGTTAGAAACATATTTAAGGGCATATTAAAATTAGAATCTTAAGGAAGTGACTTAAAGATTACAGACATACCATTTTATTATGCATTAGTTTCAGGGTTAACCAAAAACGAATGGAAAATATGTACAGATTTAAATGATGGATCACTTGAAAAAGTGATTCATGCATTTAGCCAACACTCTGATTTAGGAAGTTTTGCATTTGAACCAAAAGAACAATTATTCCTTTGGCAACAACCAGGTCATGTTGGATATGTTCTTCTTGGTGATAGATATAACGCAAGAATACCTCCAGGCGATTTAAGGGCTGCATTTGCTCCTCAAAATAAAAAAGAATTAGCTCCTGATGAAATCCTGATAACTAGAAGATTTGCACTTGTTGACAATTCTCAAGAGGAAGCTTTTACATATGTTGCACAACAATCAAAACACTCACCATTACTTGTTGCAAGACTAAGACCTAATTATGAACCACTTTAATACTTCCCCAAACCTAACTGACCCTTTCTCTTACCTTTTTTAACAACTTCAACTTCTTCTCCTACTTGTTTTTTAACATCCAATGCTAATTTTTCCCCAAGTAATTGTTTTAGCTTTGTTATATCAGCCTTCTTAATGTCACCAAGGTCTTTAATTCCATTGTTAAACAGTTTTCTAGCCCTAGCTCGACCTATCTTTTTTAATCTTGCTAAAGGTATTAATTCTTCCTTAATTCCTTTATCTAACCTAAACCTAGTCTTTCTAATCATCTTAATCAAATCATTAAAACTAAGTAAAGTTGCCATCTCATTTGCAGAATAAAGTATCCAGTCCACTAGATTTTTTTTATAATGAAGCTCCCCAGGAGTTATATTAAACAAGTCTAAAAGATTATCTTCAGTAGATTCATCCATCCAAGATTCAAGTGCAATTGTTGTTTTTATACTTTTTAAAAAATCATCATATTCAGATTCAAACACACTTGGCATATATGTAATTAAAAAGGATTCTCTTTCATTAATTTCTGATTCAACATATTCAACTTCTTTAACACGAACTGTTGACAAAGGACGAAGTTCAATAGTAGATAAAGCCATTTGTAAATATGAAAATTCATTTGTGACTTTTTGAGTTGCTCTCCGCAAAGAAGTAATAATAAAAAATGCAGTATATGGATCTAAATATAACTGCGCAACTCTTGCACCTATCTTTGTTACTTCAATTTTTTTGGTATCAACTGCATTATAATTTGTTGCTGATACAAAATCACCCATCCTATTATCTTGTTGTTTTGCTTCTTTTTGTTCCTTATATCTAATAAATTCCCATTCTTCTAATAGCTCCAAAATTTTTTGAATTATGCCTCCAAGTTTAGCCATGTCACCATATTGATATCCATAAAAAGTTTTTTCAAAAAAGTTTATTAAAGATTCATATGAATTTGCAAAACCTGTTGCAATTAAACTCAAACAATATGTTCTTAAGACTGGTTCTACTGCTAACTTTGAATAAATATTTTCAGGGTCTGCATAAATAAATCTCTCTAAAATTTCTTCTGCATCAGATTCAGTTTTAGCAATACAAATAGCTTGACCAAATTTATCATTAAAGTCAGGTCTACCTGCACGTCCCGCCATCTGGTGATATTCTAACGTTGGAATGTATTGCAAACCCCACCTACCACCATATCTTTTCAAATCTTTGATTATAGTTCTAAAAGCTGGAAGGTTAATTCCCATTGCAAGTGTTGGTGTTGAACAAATAATTTTTATCAAGCCAATTTTAAATCCATTTTCAACTATTTTTCTTTGACCTGCAGCTAAACCTGCATGATGAAATGCAGTACCGCGCCTTACACACATTGCAAGACGTCTGCATTGTTTTGTTGGTGTTGATAAAACCTTCAAAATTTGATTGTTTAATTCATCTAACTCTTCAGAATTTGTTTTAATTTCTTTAGCAATCTTCTCAGCTGTTGCCTCTGAACTTCGTCTAGTGTTACAAAATACTAGTGCTTGCTTTCCTATTTTGATAGTATCTAAAGACATATCAATCGCAGGATCAGTTGTTACTTCTGGAATAGAAACTCTTGACATAATATTCAAAGATAATTTTGATTTATTTAAAATTAGCTTACAAAATTAACAGCATCATCAACAATGGTTATATCTTTTGGCTTAGTTGTAAACAAATTATCTTTGATTTTTTCAATACCTTCAACTGATTCAACAACAAAATCAGAGAAAACATTGATAAATGGATGAATCCAATCTTCAATTGGTGTACTATAAAAAATTATATTACTTCTCCTATGATGAGTATCTTTTGGAAGAACTGTT
>Ga0233437_1005898_pt1 | contig 12921 bp, 17 predicted proteins | sample SI_122_August201_FD_182714 | JGI IMG/M metagenome (GOLD analysis project Ga0233437, IMG submission 182714) | Seawater microbial communities from Saanich Inlet, British Columbia, Canada - SI_122_August2016_200_MG | ecosystem: Environmental > Aquatic > Marine > Inlet | place: Canada: British... | reverse complement strand
AAGGTATGGCACGTTCAGCTAGTGCAATGTTCAAGACCCTTGCTGGTAGTTCATTAGAGTCTGCCAAGAGAGTTAATATGTTGAGTGCTGGGTTTGAATTTCTTAAATTTAGAATCTTTGATACTGTAGCTAGTAGTGATGTATTTGCTGGATTTGTAGAAACTATGTTGATTTCATTTGAAAAGATAAGTGATTTTATATCTGGAAAAGAAAACATAGGAGATTTATTATTTACATTTGGTGGTACAATAGCATTAACAGGTATATTACTTAGTGCAGGAGCATTTTTAGGACAATTAGGTAAACAATTAACATCAAATGTATTTACTGGTACTGCATCTAATATGACATTTGGTGGTAGTATAATTGCAGGTACATTAGGTGTTGCAGGAGCATTTACATTAAGTATGTTAATAAGTGATTTATTAGATTTTAAATATGGAGATAAAGTTAATGGTTCTTCAATAGAAAAAAAATTATCTAAAGTAATTGGAGATTTATTTCTTCTTGTAGCATGGGCATCATTTGGTACAGGACAATATGGTTTAGGTACTGTATCTTTAGCCATTGGTGCAATGTTAAAAATAATAGATTGGGATGTTGCAATAGGAAATATAAAAGATTTCTTTACAACTATATCTAATGAAATTAAAAATAGTGGTGTGGTAAGTAAAGATATATTTGGTTTACCAACCTTAGATAAAGAATTTGTTAATGAGATGTTTAAAGATATTGATGATGGAAATGATGAAGTTGCAGATTCAATTGATAAAATTGAAAATTCACAATTATCTTTATCTAGTGCTATTGATGAGACTATAACAGAAACAATAGTTCCAAAAATAGGAGAAATTGATACACAATTATTAACTATAGATACAGGGATAAATGATGTTATGAATTTATGGAAAGAATGGTATCCTGAATCAAAAACATTACATATAAAAGTAGTTAAATCTGGGGATGATGATTCACCTAATTTTAGTTCAGCTTATGAATCTTCAAATTCACCATCAGATACTACTACTACACCATAGAGGTAAAAATGACAAATATAGGAATTTCAATTTTAGACACAGGATTTATAAAGAAAACTAATGAAGGTACTCAGGCAAGTACTGCAAATAGAGTTAATGATGGAGATGCTTTTACATTAAAAACAAGTTCACTTATACCTAATTCTAAGTTACTTGGTAATTCTAATCCTGAAGTTGGTTCATTAACATTACCTTCATATAATATTGGTTCATTGGAAATACCACAATTTACATTACAAGGTTCATTAGATTTAAGTAATGCAACAGATAATGCTATATTATATCAATTATGGAGATTACCACAAACATATGGATATAAAGCTATGTTTTATAATGTTAAAAGAATTGCAACTTATGTAAATGCTTGGGGTAGAGATGAACAATTAATTACATTATTAGCTAATAGTCATTATGATACAACAGAACCACAAGGAGATATTGATATGGATGGAATAATATGGTCTGGTGCTTTATCTGGTGCAATAGTTGATAATCAAGATTTAACAGATGTGTATCATATTCATGTAATATTTACAAATTTCACACCCAATCAAACAAGTAGTAAGAAATTTCTTACATATAATTTACAAGGAGTTATACTATGAGTGTATTATTAAAGAAGATATTATGGTATCCTATTTCTGAATTCGGTACTATAACTGCATACGGAGACAATATATATAATGAAGCTATTTTATTATCAGAGAATACTAATAGTAGTGCAGTCAAAGGTTTGGATATTAAGAATAATATATTACAATTAACATTAGCAAATCCAATTACATCATTAGATACAGGTGGGAATAAAGTATACAAGTATAGTGATTCAAATGGTAATTTAGTATTTAATGAACAAGATAAGATACAATTTTGGAGTAGATATACTGATGATGCAAGTGATATTGAAGATGCAGTATGGGGTTCAGATGTAACACAAAAACCAGATAATACTAATTATTTAATAAGTAATTATTATATTATTGAACATAGAATACAAAGAACAGAAAAGGGTAGAAATATTATATTAGTATGTGCAGACAAGAACTTCATTATATTTAATCAGTTACATGGTAAAGCATACCCAAGTTCAGGTTCAATTAATACAGCACCATTAATTATTCAAGATGTTATAAGATTAGCAACTCAAGGTGCAGGTGCAGATAAACAAGGTGATGGAAGTAATCCTAATGTATGGTATAATATTGATGCTAAATTAGATACTGGTGGTGGAGAGATAACTACTACAAGACGTAGTACACGTGAAGATGGTTCTACTAATACTGCAACATCATTCCCTACATTAGATTATGGTGCTACATTGAAACCAGTATATCAATGGATACAAGATTTAAGTCAGATTGATTATATTAATTCAACAACAGAACTAGCAGGAGATAGTGCATTAGTATATGGTAAACCATTTATATTTTGGTTAGATGAAGAGGATGTATTTCACTGGGTATATCCAGATGATACAGTTATACATGATATAATAATTGGAACTTCGGAAGGAGTTATTAGTCATAATATATCTAAGAAAGTATTTGATGCTATTAACATGGTAATATTTAATGCTGGTAGTGATATGTATAACACTGGTATATGGAGTTATTACTTTGACCCAACATCTACTGCAAAGACATTAAAAATGACTTACAAACCAATGACTGACATTAGTAAGTTTTTAATAGAATCAGATGAAAAGGTTAATGCAACACGTGAAGGTACACCAGCAGGTAAACCATTCCCACAATTTGTTACTGATGTTAGTTATCCTATTACTACATTTTGGAATGAAAGTGTTTCAACTGATAGTGATTATAATTCAACATTAAGAGTTAAAGCTAAAAATATGGGTAAGTCAAGAGCAAAAGAATTAACTAGTGGTATTGGTAGACCTAAATGGAAAGGTAGTATTGTAGTTAAAGGTGCTAAATATATTGCTGGTACAGTTATTGAGTTCACAGATTTAGCATTAGGTGCTAATAAAATATTAGTTAGGATAATGAATGTTAGACATTCATATAATAAACAACAATGGGTAACAACATTAGAAGTAGAAGAAGATTCATTAATAATAAATAAATTAGGTTGATAATATGATAACAGATGAAGGTTTAAATAGAATAAGAGATTTGATAGCTACTGATTTTGAGAAAGGTCAATTAGGTACAGGCACTAATGCAGTCACTACAAGTGATACAGACTTACAGACTAAGAAAGCTGGAACTGATATTGACTTAGAAATTGCAACTACTGATAGACAGATAACTGTTACATATACAAATCCAAGTACTGGTACATTAGATACATATACAGAATATAAAACATTTAATGATGCAAGTTCTTATGATTATGATAGGATTGTATTTACAGGTGTTGCACAAACAACATCAGAAGATTTAATAATTATTAAAAGATATTTCATGAGAAGAAGTTAAGATGGCACTAGATTCAGAAACAGTTGATAGAGTAAATACTAAAAGTCAAATAGGTAATCCAGATGATATTACTGGTATTCCTGTGATTGGTTTTAATGAAGTGTTTGTATTAGAAGAAGGTACATCTAAGATATATAAACATACACTAGGTAATAGTTGGATATGTGGTAGTTCAACTAATGGTATTGTTGGTACAAATACTGGTACTGAAGGTGGTGGACAACAAGTAGTTGGTGCTAGTAGTAGAGATACAAATATACAACAAATATATAACCCAAATAATACATTTTATGAAAACTTTAGAGATGATGTTTATTCAGGTAGTGGTACAAGTGATTGGGATTATACAACAGATTTCCAATTAGAAATGACTACTGGTGAGACACGAACTAGTGCAATAATAGCTAAACATCCAACATTATCATATAGTAAAGCAACTATATTTTTAACATTATCATCTGGTTTATTAACTGATTTAGTTATTAAGTTAAGTGCTGATGGTGGTAGTAATAAAGAAACTGTTACACATGGTGAAGAACATATATTTACAAATACAAGTAGTGCTGGTATTTTATATGATATAACAGCAAGTGGTACAGTTAACATAAGTAAAATAAAAATAATATATTCATAGGTGAAAAAATAAATGGCAACAAAAGATGATTATTATAGTGGTATAACAGTAGTAGATGGAGATAGATTAGATGATGGTTACTTTAATAATCTTGCAAGTTGTATAGTTCCAGTAGGTGGACTAGTACCAGTACTTAAAAATATAACAGGAGTTCCAACACCACCAACATCTCATTTTATGTTAGCAGATGGTAGTACTGTAAGTGATGCAAATTCTCCTATAAATGGACAAACAGTACCAGATTTAAATGGAGATAATAGATTTATAAGAGGAGCTGATACTGCTGGTGGAGAAGGTGGACAAGAAACTATTGCTTTAAATCACAATCACTCAGTAAGTTTAGCTGGAGCTAGTTATGATGGTGGAGGATTATCAGGAGTTACATCAACAGATTTAAGTAATGTAATGAATAAAAGTGAATTATCTGCAACACAAGATATTTTACCTAAATATCATAATGCAGTATGGTATATAAGATTTAAGTAAAAAGCGAAAGCTTTAGTAAATCTTTGATTTACAACTAGCTTTCGTAACCGAAAGCTTTATAAAGGAAATACCACTGATATATAATAGTATATAAAAATGAACATAATCAAATACATTCAAGGTTTAATATGTCCTAAACCTAAAGATGATAAAGCATTGTATGAAGAGTTATCATTATGTCAAACTAAACAGAATGATATAAGATTAGCTTATAATACACTACAACATGAGTATGATGTGTTATCACCTAGTTATGATAAATTGTTTAAATATAATGATGAATTAATCTCCAAAATATATAAGTTAGAAAATCCAGAAGAAAAAGAATACCCATATATATTGGGAACCTTTATAAAGGATAATGAATTAGTTACTGATAAATATATATATAATGGTACAGTTATTAAACAACACTTAACTGATTTACTTGATAGTAGTTACACATCAAGAAGAATAGCTAGTGAGATTATAAAGAAATATAAGTTCACAAATGATTCAGATATTAAAGAAGTATTCCTTAAAACCATAAACTATTTAATTAGAGAGATTAAATATGTTACAAATAAAGTTCAATATGGTTCAATAGATATATGGGATAATGGAGATTTAGCACTAGTTAGTGGTAAAGGTGATTGTGATTTATCCACAAGAGCAACTATTAGAGTATTAAAAGATATTATATATCAACTTAAACTTGACTATGATAGCAAAGATTTATTTTTATATGCTGGATATTATGTTAAAGATGATGAAAGTTATGGTCATGCTTGGTTACAATTCTATTTAAATGATGAATTGTATTTAGCAGAAATGACTAGAGATAATATATATGGTCATTTAGTTAAACCAGATACTAGATATATACCTTCATTCTGTCATAATAACAGAGTAGGATTTGAATTTAAATCAGATTGGGATAGGTTTTTATAGTGAAACAAGAGGATATAGTGACAATGGTAATAGAAAATAGTTTAACCTTAGCTAGATTAGAAGAAGGACAATCAAATCATAATGAAAAATTAGATGTAGTTATGTCTGATTTAAAAGAATTTAGAGATGATATAAAAAGTAATTATGTTACTAATAAAGAATTCAAACCAATAAGAAATGGTTTTGTTGGGTTTGTTAGTGCAGTAATGTTAACTATATTAGGTATGATATTAAATCATACTTTAACTACCTAAACCTGCACTATTAATATTTGGGTGAATGATAATGGAAGAAGAAAAGATTAAATTTATGAAGGATACTACGATACAAGTTCCTGTTTTAAAAATAAATAATAAGGTGAATAAATAATGGCAATATATAATACATTCAAGAAACTAATAATGGACGCTGGTATAGATTTAGATACAGGTGGAGATACAATTAAAGTAGCTCTATGTACAAGTACATACACTCCAAACATAGATACACATGATTACTTTGATGATATAACAAATGAAGTAGTTGGTACAGGTTACACAGCAGGTGGAGCTACATTAGCTAATCAAGCAACCACAGTAGATACAACTGATGATGAAGGAGTATTTGATGCAGATGATGTTGCTTGGACTACAAGTACATTAACAGCTAGATACGCAATTATATATAAGAGTACAGGTACATCAAGTACAAGTCCTTTAATTGGATACATAGATTTTAGTAGTGATAAATCAAGTGTTACTGGTACATTTACAATCCAATGGAACGCAGAAGGAATATTAAATTTAGGTTAGGTGAATTAATATGGTTAGTACACATGAAATAACTGGATTTACAGGGAATGGTATAGATGAAATAAGTGCTATAGTTGTATTTAAAGACCCTTTATATAATTTTATATCTGAGAAAAAATATACTGGAACAATAGAACAATTAAATGGTATGACTTTAATTCAAATAAAAAATTATATAATGAACCAAATAACAGCAGAGAAATTAGCAATAGATAATTATAATGTTACATTATCTAAATTACAAAACGCATTAAATAACTAAGGAGAAATATAAATGGCAGACATTCAATCAACAGCATCAGGACTATGGAGTGCAGGTTCTACATGGGTTGGTGGTACTCCACCAGCTAGTGCAGACACAGTAGATATAAATAGTGGGCACACTGTTACATATGATTTAGATGATGAAGTTACTACTTATGGTAGAATAACTATAAGTGGTGGTACATTAACTTTTGATAATAGTGGTGCAAATAGGTCAATTAGATGTAGTGATTTTTATGGTATAAGTGGAACATTTAATATTGGTAGTTCAGGTACACCTTGGAATTCTAGTTATACAGCTAAAATACTTTGTACTGATACAAGTGGTATGTTTGATACAAATGGAGAAGGAACTATTAATTTTTATGGTGCTACTAAAACATATTATGATACAACATTAAATGGTGCTGGAACTGCAACAGATACAACTATTACTACAAATGATACAACTGGTTGGTTAGTTGGAGATTTAATTTCAATTCAACCAACAGGAAATACAACTGGAGACCATTTCGAAACTGAAGTATTTAGAATAAAAGCTATATCTACTACAACAATAACTTTAGGTTTATATACAGACGAAACAACAGCAGATGCTTTAGCTTTTGGACATTTAGATAATTCAATAGTTTTAAATCTATCACATAATATTCAGATTATACATGATGGTGCTGGAACAACTGCTAATTGGGGTGGATATAGAGGTGGTTCAACTAATAATTTTTATAGAGTTACCTTTGATAATTGTTCAGCATTAGTTACAGGTTCAAGTACTACTTTATCAAATAGAAATAATTTTAATTATGTTAATTGTGGTATTATTACAAACACTGCTAATTCTAATGTTGGAGCTTTAAATATGAACTCTCCACAATTTAGTACTGTTTATATTAAAGATTGTAATTTTTTAGCAGGTGGACAAGGTATAAATTATAGTAGAGCAGATGATGACCCATTATATAGTACAAATCAATTTTTAGTTGAAGATTCATATTTCTGGGGATGGGATGCTTCATCTACTGCTGGTGGTTCAGGTGATGCCATAACTGGTGGAGACCAACCAAACAATGCACAGATAACTGGTTGTCATTTTGCAGGATTTGATGCCAATGGATTTGATATAGATAAAAGTAATGCTAATATGGTATTTAGAGATTGTTATTTTTATGCAATTGATGATATTATGGTTTATATAAATTCTGGGAATTTAAATCCTTTAAATTGGATAGTATTTGAGAATTGTATTTTTAATGAAAGTCAATTAGGAGCATCATATACAAATCAATTTCTTTCTTGGAGTAGATATGGTGGAGCAAGTTTTGTTAATTGTAAATGGAGTGGTAGTATAGCTACACCTACTAGTTCAGCTTCAATAGCTTCATTTAAAGATTTTAATCAAACATCTGGTGACGATAGATTATATGTTCTTGGTGGATATTTTCAAAGAGATTCAACTACAAAATATGCTACCTCTGATAGTTTAAAATTTGTATCTCTTAATTCTGGATTTATCGGACAATATTTAATTAAAGTTCATGTTTCATCTACAGCTACAAAAACTATTGGGATTAGAGGTAAAAAATCTTCAACATCTGGTTGGACTGTACACCCTTATTTTTTTGTAGTAAATAAAGATGATGGTACAATTTCAAGTGAAGCTACTTTTTCAGATGTTGATACAAACTGGAATCAAAAAACAACTACAATATCAGCTACAGATGGGGATTATTTAATTATTTACGTATCAATACCTTATAATTCTTCATCAGATTTTAATATAGATGATGTTACTATAACATAAGGTAAATAAATAAATGACTATTAGGAAAGAATGGATATTTGGTTATCCTGATTGGGTTCTGTTTGAAACTGACCCTTCATCAGTAGATATAACAGCAGGTATGATTTTTGGTTATCCTGACTTAACAATACTAGAATCTTCTGCCACGAATATTACTGTATCTCCTAGTGCAGAAGTTGCAACATTTAGTCAACCAACAGCTACAGTTACTACACAAGTAAACGTTACGATAAGTCCAGCAGTTGACACAGCTACATTCAGTCAACCAACTAGTACAGTAACTACTGAAGAGAATGTAACTATAAGTCCAGATGCTTTAGTTGGTACGTTTGTTCAACCAACTCCAACTATAACAGTTACAGCTAATGTTACTGTTAGTCCTAATCCAGAAGTAAGTACATTCACACAACCGATTAGTACTATAACAGCAGTTCAGAATATATCAGTTGATGTAGACCCATTAACAGGGACATTTAGTTTACCAACACCAGTTATAATACCAATAAGTAATATAACTTTCCCAGCAGAAGTATTAGTTAGTACATTTAATTTACCTATACCAACAGTTGTTGTTGATGGTAATATAACAGTAAGTGTATCAGAATTAGATTTAACTGCTTCACAACCAACTGCTACAATAACAGCAGTACAAAATGTATCTGTTTCAGTTGATGAGTTAGAAGCTACATTTAGTATACCAGAAATAACTGTATCTACTAATAGTAATATAACTATTACACCAGATGCTTTAGAAGGAACATTAAGTATTCCAACACCAATAATAGATTTAGGTTTAAATATTGGTATACCACAATTAAAACAAAATAGAACATATTATGGTACGTTCACAGGTAATTATACAGGAAAGGTGTATAATTCATATTCAATAACAATTACAAGGTGATTAAAATAGCAAATACATTATTTAAAATGAAAAGAGATGATACTAGACCTTATCTTAGAGTTACAATCACTGACCAAGATGATACTGCTGTTGACTTAACAGATTCAACAATTAAATTTAATATGGTTACTGATGATGTATCACGTACAGCAAAGGTAAATGCTAGTGCCAGTATAGTTACTGCAACTAGTGGTATATGTGAGTACAGATGGGCTAGTGCAGATACAGATACAGAAGATAATTACTTAGGAGAATTCCAAGTAACATTAAGTGATGGTACAATATTTAGTGTACCACCAGATGATAGTTTAAAGATAATAGTCAAGAAAGACTATGGAGATTGAATGAAAATGAAAAGTTTAGGACAATTAGTTGAAGAAGCAGATGTTAAATCAATAATAGCAATAGTAATTATGGGTGCAGGTATAACTATGCAGTTCATTCAAGGAGCAATTCCAGAATACTATATAGCATTTATGGGTGCTACGATAGCTTATTACTTTCAGAAATAAGTGTATATAAAGTATACATTGTATACAATGTATACATTCATTTATAAACTTATCGAAAGATTTATATATTAGTAATGACTTCTTATTTGAAATCGGTAGTGAAAACTATCAAATATACAAAGGTGATTAACCAATGGAAAAAAAGAAAATAATTGCAGGAGCTATGTTAGCTGTTCTTGCTGGTGGATTAGGTGCTGTTGCAGGAAGTTCAATGTTTCCAAAAACATTAACAAAGATACAGTATGAAACTGAATACGTAAATGTTCCAGTTGAAGTACCAGTAGTTGAGTACGTTGATAAAATAGTTGTTGAGAAAAGTATTGTTGAAGTAGATAATGGAGACATGGATTTAGTACTAGACCATATCTATGACAATGATGGTAGAGTTTCATACCTTACTGACGACTTGGATGATGATGAAGTAGATATGATTGTTGATAGAGTAGTTTTTATTAATGATATAAAAGCTTTAGCAGTTGCAGAAGTTGAGAAAGAAGGTATTGATGAACTAGATAAAGAAGTTGTAAATGGAGAAGAACTTGATGAAGATGATATTGAGAGATTTAAGATTTATGATGATGATGAGGATATTGAAATTGATGATGTTGACTTCGAAGATGGAGATGCAGATGTTTTCGTTAAATGTCGCTTTGAACATGATGATATAGACTATCAAGCAGTTTATAAAGTTGAGTTTAAAGATAATGAAGTTGATGATATTGATTTAGAAGTAGTTGAGTTAAGGGATTAAAATCCCCTTTACTCTTTTTTTATTCTTTATATGATTCATAATATGTTGAATATTTATCTTTTTCTCTATCTGAAATTACAGATAACTTACTTTCAGGAAACAATAACCTTTCTAAATAATTCTTCTTGTTTTTGATTTGGTACTTGATTTATCATATTAAAATAATCTTTATTATTTTCACTACCTATACAATACCTATTTGAATTTTTACATGCATAATATGTTGTGCCAGAGCCAATATAAGGGTCAAAAACAATATCATTTTCATTAGTATAACTTCTAATTATCCATTCAAATAAGTCAATAGGTTTTTGTGTTGGGTGCATATTTTTACACCATACACTATTAAATGGGAGTATTGAAAATGGATGTCTTAAACCATTATCTTTTTTTCTTTTCATTATTCCTCGATAATGTCCTTTTGTATATTTACTATTATTTATTGACTTTCTTTTATCAACATATATTTCTGGAATTTTATATTCTAAATCATTATATGTTGGTTGTTTTTCATAAAATACTAATATGTTTTCATGTACTTGCATTGGTTGTTTTTTAATTAAAAAATTATTACTTGCTCTTGTTTTTTCCCAAATTAATTCATATCTAAACATTTCTTGATTACTTAATAATAATTTACTTGTGAATGGTTGTTTTGAAAAAATTATAATTGCACTTGTTGGTTTTGTAACTTTTTTTACATTTTTCCAGAAATTAACTAAATCTAAATCTTTATCCCATTCAAGATTTGTTGTTCCATAAGGGGTGTCAGTTAATAATAAATCAACACTATTTTTTTCTAATCTATTAAATGTTATTTCACAGTCTTCATTATATAATTTATTCATTTTATTATTCACCATTATTAAGGTATTTTTCAATAAATTGTTCTCATTCTTCTTCTATTTCATCATAAAGTTTTTTATATTCTTTAATTTTCTCTTTTAATTCTTTTATAATTTTAAGTTTACCCATTTTCTTTTTATTTTAATTCTATACCTTCTAAGGTAGTCTTTAGCTGTCTTTTTAGTTCATTAGTAGTATCTATTAAGTCTTGGATATTATGAGCTTCTACACCCCTTAACCGAGCTTCTACATACCCTTCTAGTAATGAATTAAGATTACTATAGAACCTAGTACCTTCATAAGTAATTTTACCTTTCCTAGTTCTTTTCTTAGCTAGTATCCAATTACGTTCATCACTCTTAATCTTCCAATCTTTATCTAGTTGTATATTGACACTCATTTCATTTTCCTCTGGTATGTTTTACATTGTTCATAAACAAAATCATCATGTGGTGTATCAGTAATACATACCTTATCTGGGTCTAATACACACGCAGAAGTTATTTCATTCTCTGCTTGATTAACATATATTGGTTGAGCAGAATAACCACATATAGTTTTATATGGTGGTGTATTAAATTTATCTTGTAATCTTCTTATCCCATCAGATAATAACCTAGCCAATCCTCTCTTCTGTGCTGTAGTATGTATTTTATGTTCTATTGTTTCACTTCTTTGTTGTGTTCTTCTTTGTCTACTATTCATATTAATTTCACCTCTCCACAATAATCATAATAAGTTAAACTTTTTAATGGTGTATTTGTTTCTATATATGTATCAAGTATCAATGTATTATTAATACAATCATAATGATATGACCAATTCTTAGATATAGATGGTGTAAATGTTATATATGCAGGGGTACAATTACAATCTCTACTTACTTCATAAGTTTCATTGATTGTAAATGTTGTACAACCTGAAATAAAAACTAGGGAATACAGCAATAATAATATGCTTAACGATTGACTTGCACACTTCCTTACCCCTAATGGGAACATACTATTAATTGTATCTGTCATTTTCTTAATTCATAAGTAGTACCATATATCTTTTGATTAGTATGGTATAAACCATATATAAACTCTGCTACTTCACTTGGTTCTAATGCTACTTCAGTTAGGTAATCTTTACCCACTACTTGTTCTCTCATCTTAGTTCTTGTTCTACCTAATGCAATACTATTAATATACACACCTCTACTTATATATTCATTAGCTAGTTGCTTAGTAACTAACTCTGCTACTTGTTTAGATAGAGAATATTTTGGATATTCTGGATTAGGTCTTACACCAGCAGAAGATGTTATGTTTAATACTAGAGCATCTTTAGCAAAATTGTCTTTATATCCATACATTAAATCTACAAGTTTTAAAGCATTGTTTCTTATGAGACTATGTAGTGTTCTATCTTCTCCAAATACTCCGATACAATTAACTAGTAATGATATAGGAGATTTATTATTACTTCTCATATCTGGTTCACACATACCTTTAGACACACCAATACATTCATTACCATATA
>Ga0233437_1005897_pt1 | contig 12924 bp, 12 predicted proteins | sample SI_122_August201_FD_182714 | JGI IMG/M metagenome (GOLD analysis project Ga0233437, IMG submission 182714) | Seawater microbial communities from Saanich Inlet, British Columbia, Canada - SI_122_August2016_200_MG | ecosystem: Environmental > Aquatic > Marine > Inlet | place: Canada: British... | reverse complement strand
ATGAGATTTACAGAAAGGCAATTAAGTGCTATGGATTATTTAGTAAGTTCAATAGCTGATAGGATTGACCCAGAGCGGATAGGAAGACAAATTAAAGGTGTTTTAGATTACCAATTTCAAGAAGTCCCTCATCGTGAAGCTGGGGGGCGTTTAGCTTGGAAAGATGATTCATTGGAATTTAGAGTAGTAGATACTCCAATGATGAAAGATATAGATAATGCGATTAGTCAAATAAATGGGGGAGATTATTCTTCATTGCCTTTTGTATATGGATTTATAAGAAGATTTATCCGTGAAGCAGATAATCCAGAAGATAAACAAAAATATAAGCGAGCATTGGGTCTTTTAATAAAAGCTGTCAACTACCTTCAAGAAGGGGATCAAAGGGATGCTGTACATGACACAATAAAAAGTATGGCATTTATGTTTCTAGGATGTAAATATGCTGTTCATTATGATGATCTACCTGACTTTGATAATAATTTTTCAATACCGTTCCACGTACATAAAGGTGGTAGTGGTCCAAGCAGAAGAGATCTAGGAAATTCAAAAGAATGGGGTCCAAGGATGGTTATAAGTGCAACTCTAGATTATATGACTCAAGGAACTGATTTTTACATCCTAAATAGGGGGGAAATTTCTACAAGCGGATGGATGAAAATAGATCCTTAAATTGAGTTAATTCAGAAAGATTTTTATTATCAGTTCTAATTTTTAATATTATGTACAAGATAAAACAAAATCCAGAAGATTTTATCGTAAAGGAGATAAATAGTATTGATATCAATGATTCTGGAAAATATTTAGTTTGTTTGCTGAAGAAAAGGAATTATAATACTATCCGTGCTGTTCAGCAGATAGCTAATGCATTAAGTATCAATGTTAAACACATTGGCTTTGCAGGTGCAAAAGATAAAAATGCTATTACAGAACAGTATATCTCTATAACTGGTGTTAAAAAAGATAAAGTTAAAGGCATAAAGTTAAAGGATATTGAGCTAGAGTTTGTTGGTTATTCCAGTGCCCCAATCTCTTTAGGGGATTTAAAAGGGAATGAGTTTATCATAAGTGTTAGGAATTTAACTAATAAAGAGATTGAGAAAGTTGAGAGTAAACTCAAAGGCAAATTATTAATGCCTAATTACTATGGTGAACAGAGATTTTCTAAGGATAATGTCCAAATCGGAAGAAATCTGATCAAATCCAAATTTAAAGAAAGTGTTGAGCTTATCTTAAAGACTGATCCTGACTGTAAAGAGGATATGAATGAACACTTAAGAGTGCATAAGAATGATTTTATCGGTGCTTTGAACATTTTGCATAAGAAATTGCTTATGATGTATGTGCATGCTTATCAAAGCTATCTTTGGAATAAATGTTTAGATGCTTATCTAAAGAAAAGTAAAAAAGATATCAAACTGCCTTTGATTGGTTTTGGAACTGAGATAGAAGATGATGCAATTGAGAAAATAATTGATGATGTTATGGAAGAAGAAGGAATCACATTTAGGAGTTTTATCAACAAGCAGATCAGTGTTCTTAGTCTAGAGGGTGCTAAAAGAGATGCTTTTGTTGAGATTGAAAATCTGGAAATCTTAGAAAAAGGAGAAGATTTTGTTAAGATAAGTTTTAATCTTTCTAAAAGCAGCTATGCTACTATTGCTATTTCTTTTTTGTTAGATTAGAATTCTTATTCTGATTTATCGCTTGTTGTAACGTAACCAATTCCAACACCAATTACGATAACAGTTATTATAATGCCTTGATACATCTTATCAAATGTCCATTGTGGCGGCTCTCCAAACCAACCACGAGCAACACCAAAAAAATAAAGAACAAAACAAAAGCTTATTATCGTAATAGTAGCCTGGACAAGATTAACTTTATCTTTAGCAGGATTAGTAAATGCTGTAATTACCAGCATAATTAATGCTATCCCTAATAATAAAGGTGATAAATCTGGAATTACAGTTATAGTGTATATAACAGCAGCTACTACTATCACACCACCTGTCAAATAAGCTGGTCTGGTGGTTACTTGTCCCCCCAAAGCACCTATAAGGATTAAAGCACCAATAGCTGCAACAATGACTATTGAAAGATTAGGTATAGCCTCATTCATAATCTCAACTGGATCCATATTAGAAGGATATATATCTGTAACATGAGGTATTACCACCATTAATGCTATCACTAAAGCAAAGATCAGGTTCAATCTTCTTTTATCTTCACCAAAGACCTTAGATTTTGCTATAAGTGCAAAAAATATGACAAAGATAAGAAGGAATGGAAGCAAAACATCTCTTAATCCCCAACTTTCCATAATTTCTACAAACTTTACTAAATTATATGCCCTAGATGCCATATTGTTTTAATGTAGAATTAAATGTATATAAATCTTTTTATTGATTTATTCACATACCCTTCTGATTGCGATAATTGGGGGGTATGTGAATGACCAAAAACCCAACAACTCTTCATTCATGATTTAACATACCCTCTTAGGGGCAGTTGGGTTTTTGATTTATAATTTTCATTATGCTTTCTTTGTTCGGTTCAATAATACCTTTTTCAGTTATTATCCCTTTTATGTATTTAGCAGGTGTTACATCAAAAGCAGGATTCTTTGCATGTGAACTTCCGGGTGTTAATCTTATCCCCCTTACCTCCAACACCTCAAGTTCATCTCTTTCTTCTATAGGTATGTTATCCCCTGATTCACAATTAATATCAATTGTTGAAGTTGGCGCTGCAATATAGAATGGGATGTTGTTTTCTTTTGCAAGAACTGCTTTTTCATATGTTCCAATCTTATTTGCAGTATCTCCATTTACAGCTATCCTATCTGCACCTGTTATCACCATATCAACTTCTCCTTTTTTCATATAATATCCAGCTGCATTGTCTGCGATAACTGCGTGATGTATATCTTCATTTGATAATTCCCATGCTGTTAATCTTGCACCTTGTAACCTAGGTCTTGTTTCATCTGCAAATACAAAAATATTTTTATCATTTCTTTTTGCTGCATAAACAGGTGATAAAGCAGAACCCCAATCAACAAACGCTAACCATCCAGCATTACAATGCGTTAGGATCTTAGCACCATCTTTTATCAATGGTTCACCATATTCCCCTATCTTCTTGCATGAAACCGAATCTTCATCTGCAATCTCTTCTGCTATTTTTACAGCCTCTTCTTTGCTATTTGCCTTTAGAACTTTATTTACTGCATAGAATAAGTTTTGTGCAGTTGGTCTTGTATTTTTTATTATCTCTGCTGCCTTTTGAGGGTCTTCCCCTGCCAAAAAAGCCTGTGCCATCGCATATCCAGCTGTTGCTCCAATTGCTCCTGCACCCCTAACAATCATTGTTTTGATTGCTTTTGCAGTTTCTTGATAGTTATTGCAATCATAGATTTCAAATTTATCAGGTAATAAAGGCTGATTGATTAGTTTTACTATACCATTTTCTAACCAAACTGTTCTATATAGTTTGTTGTTTACTTGCATATTAGATTGTAATTTATGTGGATATATAAAAACTATGTTTTTATGATGATTGATATTAGAATATGTAGATTAAAAGAATATTATCTCATTCTTGATTGTTCATAACCTGATCTAGTCATTCCTTTCCCCCCATAACCACCAGCAACATAAACACCAGCACCCCTTAATTCATTTAACCTATCTTCAAAAAGCCCCCCATTAGAAGAAGGAATTGGAAAAATAGACCAATACATAGCATTAAACTTTACATCATCCAAACATGATTGTGCTTGATTTATACCACCATTTAACATGTTTCCATGCATCAACCTAAACCTACTTGATTGAACTAATGATTTAACCCAATCATAATTCGGTTGAGATGCTAACCATGAAACAGAGTTACCTGACTGTCTCAAATTAACATCTTGAATGCGGTAAATGTCTAAACAAACTGGAGCTCTAGTAACTAATCCTTCTTTAGAACCAAATTCAGTGTATCTATTAAATATTTTTTCCCAAAGTATCCTAAAATCACCTATACTAGCTGAATGCTCTATTCTAAATATAGGCTCTAATCTCTCCCAAGTCTCTTCCATCTTAACATTATCAGGATCATAAAATGAAGCACTCCAAAAAAAATCATGAAGGTCATCAAAGTCAGCTATATCTAGGTCATCATAAGGCAAGGATAAAAGATTTGTTAAATAATCATAAGGAGTAGATGAAAAATGACAAAGTCCAGCTCTTATTGCTCCAACTAATACTTGATATGGGTTGATATCTAATCCTATAACTTGAGAAAATCTGCCATTTGCAGCAATTGATGCTAAGAAATCAAAACCACCTAAAATACCAATCAAACCCCCACCCCTATTAGAAACACCTTCAAAATGCTCCTCAATACCATTCTCACCCACACAATTAGGGAAAAATTCTACTTTACCACTTAATTCTAATGAAGTATTAAGGATTATTGGCCTACCCATAATCTTAGAAGAATAATAAAGAATATTTAAATATATGTGAATAATTTATCATTTAATAATGATAATGTTTTTATATTAGACTAATTTATCAATTCAAAGGTGGTAATCATGGCAGTCAATGGAATTATAGGTACGGCACAAGGTGGACAATATGTGGGTATGGGTTCTGATTTGTTTAATAGTGATAATTCAATTATTAAAAGGGTTGCACAAGCATTATATGAAAGAGCAGACAAATTTTTTGGTTACAAAATAAGCGATATATCATTTAATGGACCAAGAGAAGATCTAGATAGAACATTAAATACACAACGTGCAGTTTATACTCACTCTGAGGTTTGTTTAGCAGTTCTGAGGGAATTATATGTGCAAAGATTTGGTGATGAATTTGATTATCATGCAAGCATAGGAGCATCATTAGGGGAGATATTTGCTTTAAGAGCAGGCGGTGCAATGGATCTTGAAGGAGGACTTAGATTAGTAGAAGCAAGATCTAGAGTTATGGAAGATGTTATAAGTTCAGATAACCCCTCTAGACAATTAGTCATAAGAATGTATGTTCCAAATATCGAAGCATTATGTTCAAAACATAATGTTGAAGTATCTAATTACAATGCACATAATCAGGTAGTAGTAGGGGGTTCTCCTGATGGAGTTTCGGCATTAAGAACAGAATTATTAGAAATATATAAAGATACACCTAGAGCAGAGTCATATTTTTTAGATATAGGTACAGCAGCCGCATTCCATACACGTAGTATGACTCCTGCAAGAATGGCATTTGCTCAAGAACTTGAAAAATTTGATTTTGATGGACTAAGTATGCCTGTTATATCAAACCATAGTGGAAATTCTTACTCTGGCAAAGGTACTGATATTAAGTATAGGCTTGCTAGGCAAGTAGACTCCCCAGTTTTATTTGGAGAAGGACTACAAGTTATGATAAGTAGATTATTAGATATGGCTTATGGACAATCCGTTGCTTTATTTGAATTTGGAGGGGGAAAACCAACTCCAGCAGGAGAAGATCCAAAATCTCCAGAAAAGCAAAGAGGACTTTTAGGTGGTATGGTTAGAGAAGCAATAAAAGATATGGGATTAACACCCAATAAAGAAGTTAGACCATATGATTGTGTTAGCGAAAGAAGTATTTTAGATACATTAGCAAAATTAGAAAAAGTAAGACTAGCAGAAGAAAACTACCACCTTGGAGCTCCCGAATTTGGAGAAATGAAGTTTATACTTCATGTGCCCCAAGGATACAATCCTAGGGCAGGTACTGTCCCCATAGGTTATGATCCAGAAACACAAAGAATTATCCAGAGAATACAACAAGGTAGGAATGAAGATAAAATATTAATAAGACAACTAGCAACAACAGACACAAAAACAGTACATCAACTAGGAGATATTTTAGGTGAAGATGTCAGACTTCCAGTTCTAGAAATGCATATCCTTGGGGATACACCGAGCATACTAGGGGCTATAGGAAGTGAAGCGATATTAAAACGATTAACAGATAGCAACCTGATTTAGAACTATTATTTTTTATTTCTTTATAAGCACCTAATTAAGTTCAACCACCTAATTCCAACAACTTAATAGAATCCAATCCCCTATACTTACCATTATAATCCATCCCATAACCTATCACAAATAAGTTAGGAATCGTATTACCCAAATAATCTATCTTTACTTTAACTTTTCTTCGTGAAGGTTTATTCAATAAAGAACACAGTTTTACTGACTTTGCTTTTTTCTTAATCAAGTATTTCCTTAAAAAACTAGATGTTAATCCAGTATCAACTATATCTTCTATTATTATCAGATCTTTATTTGATATATCCGAAGTTATAGCTTTTATTATCTTTATCCTGCCTACAGACCTTGCCCCACTATAACTTTTTAGTTTGATATAATGTTTTTTTATCTTTAATTTATTTATCTTATTTATTTCAGTTATCAAATCTTTTGAGAATCTATCTGCCCCATCCAGAACTATAACAAAATTTAATTCACCTTGTTGATTATCCAGAATTATCCTTTTAGCTAACCTTCTTACTATCACTAGTATCTGCTCTTTATTTAAAATAACATTAGAAGGATTATCTTTCCGCCAGTCTTTGACTTGTGGAAAGACTAATCTGGAAAAAAAGTGAGAAGGTGTTAGTAAACAAGCATACCATGGGTCTTTGACCTGTGGTATCTCCGAACTTTTTGACATCATTTCTTAAACTTATACAAATAAACTAATCTTTTGCCTGCTGGTTCTACAACCTGGTAAGCTTTTTTGAATACGACAATGCCTGCTTTTCTTAATCTTTTTAGATTTCCAACAACAGTATTGAACGATGCATCTAATAGTTTAGCTATGTCTCTTGCATTAAACCATTTAGTCCTATATTTCCTTAATAAGTCATATACTTCTTGCTGCCCCATAGGTAAGAAATAGTATAGTGATTATATAAACATTTCTATTCTAGGATAAATATGAAAGAAAACCTTAAAAAGCACATACAATATTCAATAGGATATGGAATATGATATTATATTTGTAATGGGAGAATTATTCTTTGACCACCCTTTATCTGGGATAGCTATACTTAAAAGGCTTCTTGAAAAGAAGGGATATAGTGTAGGCATAATAGAGATGCCTCAAAATGAAGAAGACATCAAAAAGTTAGGAAAAGCAAGATTATTTTTTGGTGTGAGTTCAGGAAGCATAGATTCAATGGTACGAAATTACACACCATTAAAAAAATTAAGAGTAGATGATAAAAACCTGGATTATAATGAATCTGTTCCAGACAGGGCAGTTATTGTCTATAGTAATTGGATAAAACATTGTTTCAAGGATTCAGTTATTGTGCTAGGGGGGACGGAAGCAACATTAAGAAGATTGGTTTATTATGATTATTGGGATAATAAAATAAGAAAACCAATCTTATTTGATTCAAGAGCAGATATTCTGGCATTTGGAGGTTCTGAAAAACAAATTTTGGAAATAGCAGATAGGCTGAAAAATAAAAAGGATTTGTTGAATATATTAGGAACGTGTATAATAAGCAAAGAAAAACCATCTGAGTTTGTTGAATTGCCAAGCTATGATGATGTAGTATCATCAAAGGAAAAGTTTTGTGATATGCAGAATCTATGGGGTAATGATAAGAATCTTGTTCAAAAAATAGATAATAGGTTTGTTCTACAATATAAAACTCCAAAATACACATCTAAAGACCTGGATGAATATTATGAACTGCCATTTACAAGAAAAATACCATCAAAGCATTTGAGTGGTTTTGAGTTTAGTGTTGTTACGCATCGTGGCTGTATAGGCAATTGTAATTTCTGCTCATTAAATCTGACTCAAGGCAATAGGATCATCTCCAGATCAGAAGAGTCTATCTTAAGAGAGATAAAAAAAATAACTAAAATGCCTCATTTCAAAAGTAATATTGATGACTTAGGTGGACCTTCCTCAAATATGTATGGTATGGATTGTGATAGCTGTGAAAACGATTGTATGGATTGTGGTAAGCTAGACAGGTCTAATAAAAGATCAATATCATTATTAAAAAAAGTACGATTGATCAAAGGTGTAAAACATGCCTACATTAGGAGTGGTATCCGGTATGACTTGGTTAATGATAAGTATCTTTCAGAATTAAAATATCATATATCAGGGAAATTGAAGATTGCTCCTGAGCATGTAAACAAAGCTGTTTTAAAGTTGATGAATAAAGATAAAGGTAATTTTAAGAAATTTATATCTGATTTTAAGAAATCAGGCTGTGGAGAGCTTTCTTTTTATTTTATGGTTGCACATCCTGGTTCAGGCATGAAAGAAAATAGAGAACTGGTAGATACTATAAAACATCTGAAAAATGCTGAATCAGTACAAGTATTTATACCAACACCTATGACAGTTTCAACTTGTATGTATTATACTGGGATGGATCCGAAAACAAAGGAAAAAATCTATGTTCCTTACACTTATTTAGAGAAAAAAGAGCAAAAAAGAGAAGTTTTTAAATCAAATCCAATAGGATTTAGGAATTCTAAAAATAAGAAAAAAAGTAAAAAATAGGTCTTAAAGACCAGCTTCTTTTAGAAAAACTTTGTTTTTCTAAACGGTTTAGAAAAATTAGCTTTCTAAAACTTGTTTCAATGCATCTGCTTTGTCAGTATACTAAGTTGTTAAGCAGCAATTTTATGAACTTGATAACCAACCACAACCATAGGCGTTACTTTTCTTTCAGTAGTTCCCCCTTCATAATCCAAAGTGAACATCTGTTCAGAAGTATGTGTTGTAGAGTAATTTTGCATTATTCCATTTAAAGCTCTAACTTGATCTTCAAAACCTGCCATTTCTGCTCTTGTTTTAGATATTTCTGTATCTTGTAGTGTAACATAAACAACAGCTGTATCTGCTAATAAGTTGTTTTCAAATAATGCTCCCAATGCCCTTTCATTACTTTTGCTTAAATGACCTACAAAGTCGTAATTGACATAGTTATATCTCTTATCTTGCATTTTAGCTACTTCATCAACTAGACTGCCATGAATAATATCTGTACCATCCAAAGCTTTTCTCAGACCATTTGTTGCGCCAGCTTGCATTGCCACCATTGCATTATAGACTCTTTCTTCTCTTTCAATAATAGTAGATGAAGCACTATCTAGATTAAGTCTTTCATATAATGTGGATAGGCTTTCGAATCTTTCTGATTCTAAACCTAAATAAGCAACATTAGCGTCCCCCAGAACTTCAGCTGCTTGCTCAGCCATCATCTCTCTTGTTGCGCATTTATCACTAGAATGGAATTGTGTAAACCCCAAGACTGATGTGTCATAAGTTCTTCTTTTTCTTATTTTACTTAAATCATAAAGATTTAATCTTCCTTCAAGTCTTCTTCCTCTGCATTCTGGCGAACCTACGAAATGTATTGGCTTGACAAATGAGTATCTTCGTTTAATATGTTGTGGTTCGTGTTTAATCCAATCTATGACTGCTGCGCTTGGAGAATAATTATTAGCCCTTAGTGCCCCATAACAATTGTACTTTATAACTCCCTCTTTGTTTTTAAATTCAAATTCTTCCTTCGTGAAATCATCAGCATTTATATTCTTTATAACTTCAATCAAAGAACTGTATCTTTGTTGTAATCTTGCTATTAATTGGCCTGTTAGTTCTCTTCCGTTTTTCTTTCCTTCTTCACCTTGCCAAGTACCTCTAGCAGTATGTCCAAAATGCCAGGGCCTTATTCCTGTGTATTCTCTTCTAATTTCTTCATTAGGATTATATTTAATCCAATCTATGACTGCTGCGCTTGAGGAATTTCTATAATCCTTCACACTTTGCAACATTGACCCTAAATTATATCCTATAACTCCGTCTTTATTTCTAAATTCAAATTGCTCATCATAGAAATCGTTAGAATTTATATTTTTTATAATCCCCATTAAAGAACTGTATCTTTGTTGTAATCTTGCTATTAATAATCCAATCATTTCTCTTGCTAAATGATGTCCTCTAACTTCATCTTCAGTCCAAATATCAATTACACTTTTAAAATGATAAGCCCTTAAATCATGTAGAAGTCCAGCTCCATGAATTTCTCTAAGTGCTGCATCTAAATCTATATATTGAACTCTTTTTTTAACAGGATGTGCCATTCTATCTAGATCAGGACCTTCATGTTCTATAATGAATTCTACTATTTCATCTACTGTTTCTGAGTTTGAATTAGTCATTTTTCAAAATATAGCTGTTACAAATCAAGTTTTATTTATAAACATTACTATATTTGTCACTATTTAGTAATTAATCTGTAATTATCAGGTATATTAGAATTAAGTATAAGAAAAAAATAAAAATAGGTTTTAAAGACCAGCTGCTTGCTTTAAAGCATCTGCCTTGTCAGTCTTTTCCCAGGTAAAGTCTGGATCGTTTCTTCCAAAGTGACCATAAGCAGCTGTCTTGTAGAATATTGGCCTTTTTAGCTGCAATGTTTCTATGATCGCTTTTGGCCTTAGGTCAAATACCTTGCCTACTGCTTCCTGGATCTTATCTTCATCAACTGTATTTGTTCCAAAACATTGAACATTTACATTAGTAGGTTTTGCAACACCAATTGCATAGCTTAACTGAACCTCGCATCTTTTTGCAAGTCCTGCTGCAACAATATTCTTTGCTACATATCTGCACATATAAGCTGCACTTCTATCTACTTTAGATGGATCTTTTCCAGAGAAAGCACCGCCACCATGTCTTCCAACCCCACCATAAGTATCTACAATAATCTTTCTTCCTGTAAGGCCAGTATCCCCGTCAGGACCGCCAACAACAAATCTACCTGTTGCATTTATATGGATATTAGTTGAATCATCAATAAGGTCTCCACAGATTGGTTTTACAACATGTTCCTGTATCTGGTTCCTAAGTTCAGTTTCATCTACACACTCAAGATGCTGTTGAGCGATAACCACATCAGTAACCTTGACTGGCTTATCATCTTCATAAGCAACAGTAACCTGAGATTTTCCATCAGGACCAATATCTTTGATAATTCCTTCTTTTCTTACATAAGCAAGACGCATACTAAGCTTATGTGCAAGGATTATTGGCATAGGCATCAGTTCCTCTGTTTCATCAGAAGCATAACCATACATCATTCCTTGATCGCCAGCACCCTGATCTTTATCATCTCCGGAACCTTCAGTAACTCCCTGAGAAATGTCTGGACTTTGTCCGTGGATTGCAGACCAAACACCTGCATCTTCTGAATCAATACCAAACTTTGGATTAGTATATCCTATATCTTTCAATGCGCCCCTTGCAATTTTTTGAACATCAACATATCCTGTTGTTGTAACTTCACCTGAAACGTGAACAGTCCCTGTTGTTACTAATGTTTCAACAGCAACCCTTGAATTAGGATCTTGTTTTATTAATTCATCAAGTATAGCATCTGATATCTTATCACATACCTTATCAGGATGACCTTCTGTAACACTTTCACTCGTTATACTATATTTTTTTGCCATTTTAATGTACCTCCAAAAATTTGTTTTTGTGAGGTACCAGAAATCTTTGATTTCTCAGTACCTCCTCGTTGTAGGTTCTATAGTCTGTTCCCACACTATAAAAACATCCAGAAATAGCTTTATAAATATGCTTGATTAGATTATTCTTATAGGAATAAAGAGGTAAATTAGTTATTATGCCTAATATTCCAAAAGTTTTAAAAATTGAAAATTTTTAATCCGTTTGGAATTTAAAAAATTCCAAAAAGCATAAATATGAGTTCTAATTATTCCTGTATATGCCATATACACTAGAAGAAATAAAAGAAATAAGAAAGAAATTTGGATTGACACAGTCAGAGCTAGCCAATATGGCGGGAGTTTCTCAGAGCTTAATTGCTAAGATAGAAGCTGGAAGGATAGATCCTACTTACTCTAAAACAAAAAAAATATTTGAAGCGATTGATACATTAGGAAAGAAAAAAGAGCTCAAAGCACAAGAGATAATGACTGGTAAGATTATATCTGTTAAACCTAATGATAATATAAGGGAAGTCATAAAGAAAATGAAAGATGCCAATATATCCCAGATGCCAGTTATAGAAGAGCATAGATCAATTGGTATTATTTCTGAATCAATTATATTAGAGTCTTTATTGAATAATAAAGGTAATAAGGTAAAGGATATAATGGAAGATTCTGCCCCTGTTGTTTCTAAGAATAGCACTGCAAGTGCAATCTCTAATCTACTAAGGTTCTACCCCTTGGTTTTGGTAAGTGATGGCGGACAGTTGATAGGCGTTGTTACTAAATCTGACCTACTGGGCAAGTTGTATAAATAGCAGAATTAGATTTATCGAAAGTTTTAAATATCTTAAAAAGATATACATGATTGAAATGGTAATTGAACAGGTTCTAACTCAAAAAGTAGATTTCTCTAGATATGTGGGTCAATGGGTTGTTATTTGTGAGAATAAAGTAGTTGCTCATGATAAAAATCTTAATAAAGTACAAAAAGAAATAAAAGAATGTAAAAGAATACCAACTATAGCAAAGATACCAAAAAAAGATACACTAATATTCTAAAATGTCAATAATATTTAGATATGTGCATGTTCCAAGAAGAGATGGTACATTAAGACATGCTCCATTTATACCTTTACTAATTACTAATAAATTTGGGCGAACAATGAAAATTATTGCACTATTAGATTCTGGAGCAGATACAACTGTAATTCCAAAAGATTTAGCTGAAGTTATTGGTCTAAAAGAGAAAAAAACTGATTCTGAAACTGGGGGGATAGGCGGTAAAGTAAAAGTCAAGGAATCAAAATTAAGATTTAAAATAGCTGGAAATAGGGAGAGCTATTCATTAGAGGTTCCTGCATTGGTTCTTCAGGATGCTAGTGCTGATGTTC
>Ga0233437_1005895_pt1 | contig 12926 bp, 14 predicted proteins | sample SI_122_August201_FD_182714 | JGI IMG/M metagenome (GOLD analysis project Ga0233437, IMG submission 182714) | Seawater microbial communities from Saanich Inlet, British Columbia, Canada - SI_122_August2016_200_MG | ecosystem: Environmental > Aquatic > Marine > Inlet | place: Canada: British... | reverse complement strand
AATGGTGTCTCTCAACATATAGGCAGCGGCTCCTACCAGGAGAACAACCAGAAAGACGCGCATCCGCAAAGGTCCAGACATAGGGATCAATCCTTTTTACTTAATTTTCCGTTTTCAATTCCTACATCTTCTCTAACGTAGGATATAATTTTTCAAATAAATCAATTCAAACACTTGCCACTTCAAGGCGTGGCTAAACAGCAAATATCTGAGCCTGCCTGCCATACCGTAGCTGGAAGCGTAGGCAGGTCGAAGGAGACACTACGCCCCGATTTAGCGCGGCAATATAAAGGTGGGTATATGTTCTCCAAAGATTTATTAGAGTCAGGGAAAGACCTAACCAAAGTTAGGTGGCTAGCATCTCAGTTAGGTTTATTATCACTTAGCTCAATTTGGAAGTGGAAGAATGTTTTGAGATTCGAACATATGACCGTGTAGTAAGTAACGAATCACTGCGCGATCTTATTAATCAACGATATTTCAATTCATTGTGATATGTTTTTTGAAGCAAATTAAAATAGTTCGGCTTTGCTTTACAGCTTCAATCATCCAGGTCGTCGGAACACATGATTATGTCAAGGGTTGAATCATGTAAAAAACCTTGAGGAACAATGGATTGAACGTTGCTTTTAGGGGCGTAGAAGTGTATTATTTAGGCGTTATCAAGAAATATATGACCTCGATGGGGGTATTTCGAGATCAATTTAAAGAATTGGGTCATCCTGACCTGAAAAAATGGAAAACTTTGGAGGAAACATGAAACGTTTTTCTTTACTATTTATTTTAGTATTTGCTGTCGCTGCTTTCGGTCAGGAAGCTATGGAAGCACCTGCTGAAGAAATGATGGTAGCTGATTCAGCTGCTGTTGACACCATGGCCATGGACGAGATGATTATGGATGAAGCTCCAGCTGTTGAAGAGACTGTGGTTGAAGAAGATGCCGGTGATGCTTTGGAAGCCATGCTGGCTGAAGAAGGTACTATGGAAGCGGAAGTCACCAGTGGATCAGCTTTGATTGGGTATACAGTGGGTGTTGACATGGGCTACCCTGTTTATCTGCATGGGGGTCTTGGGTCATCTTATGATACACCTGGACCAGCATTTGGTCTAGTTGTGAATTCACCTTTTGGCGCAGCAATTGGTCCATTTGAGATTGGATTTGGTGCCCAAGTTGGTATGTATAGTTTTACAAATGATTCCCCTGAAAAAGAATTATCTGGGATTTTCGCTTTAGCTACAGCCAATACCTCTGTTTTTGAGACCGCTCAGGGAGCTGTAACCGTTCAGGTTGGAGCTGGATATTTTGGTGAAAGCATCGGATTGACCGCTGGTGCTGCATTCGATTATGCTGTTGCAGGACTACCACTGGTAATCAGGCCATACGCAAGAATGAATGCTACATTGGATAGTGGTGCACCAGCAAGTGGTGACGACAATGCAGCTTATTCATGGCTAAATGCCGGCCTTATGCTTTCCTACGATATCTCTACACTTTTCTAAATATCTACAAATCTACAAATCTAAAGCCCCACCAAATGGTGGGGCTTTTTTTTCCCTATCAGTTATTGAAAATTTATCAGTGAAAAATTAGGCGGAAATAATTACATGTTTATGTGTGTCTTATTATACAGCCAGAAAAAACTATTCTCGAGTCAAATAATATTCGCTATTTTAACAATAGCAAAAATATGCAGATGTTATAAATCAGATGTTATAAATCTTGCTACCTCACCAAAGGGATCTTCTCTATATTCATAATAGTAATTGGGGTCGATGTCATTTTTTTTGAGATCGAGCATACTTATCGTATCATTGTACTGGATAATATTTTTTGTCATATGCTGAAAAGCGGTAGGGGTAGGATGACCAGGAAATTCTACAAAAATAATGTCTTTCCTCATATGAGACCCGACCGTCAAAAGGGATGAATAGTGTCCTATATATACATTGGAAAATGGGTACTTTTTGGTAAACACTACGTTTTTATACCCACCTAGATTTGAATAAAGTCTCTTGTCTGACCTTGGGTGATATTTGATGTATATTGTTTGGTCAGAGCGCTCGATGAGGTCCGATAGATTCGAAATAAAAACTTCAAAATATTTTTCACTCAACCTGCCATCTTCTACAAGTGTTTGACAGATATAGGTAATGGAGTTTTCATCATCTTCAATAAGATTATCAGGTGAATTCAACAAGGCAAAATCGAAGCTCCCGCAGATGTGAAATAAAGTTGAGTCGGTATAACCGTGTTGATTTTTAAACCAGTCCTTCCAATATTCGCCCCAAATAATTAGATTTTTTGATCTAATCTTTTCATCAATCTCTGAATTATTAATTGAAATATTTACATCTTTTTTGATCAAGGATCCTAGGGTTTGTATTTGGTTCTCCACCAACTTTGAAATTCTGATCAGATAGTGAAGGTAAGAGAATACTCGTTTAATCTCTACTAGTAGAAAAGTCATCGATCGTTTATAATTATCAACATATAGGCCATGTTGGACTTGATACGTCGGTACTGATAAATTATTAAAGAATAAAGTCCAGTACACATCTGGTATTCTAAAGCTAAAGCTCAGAAAGCAAATTGGCGGATGCTTCCTCACATAATTTGTGACTTCATTTTTGTCAATAGTTATTAAACGTTCGACATCCCGACGCTGAATTTCGACTATACCATTATCATAGTTATCGTGAATATAGAAAACTCGGATGTTTTTATTTAATTTAAGTAATCGTTCCGTAACGGGGTTACCAAATCGGTTGTAACTACTTGAAAAATTATCGTAAAAATATATATTCATGGATAATATTGCTGCTAAATGAGGGATCCTCATCTTTCTCTAATAACACGCATCTCCTCAATAGAACGATCACCCATGAAGAAAAAATCCGTTCCAAAGGCTATGAATGTATATCCTTCAGCAATTTTAGCATTTACTTCCCCACCCCTTGATTCGACAACATGAAAACCCATCGGTTTTTGAGCTAGCTCAGATACTTGCGTATAGGTTTTCAGATATCGCTTGAAATCAAGATTGTTAAAATCTCCTGGAACTCCTAAGGATCCAGTTAGATCATATGGTCCAATTATACTTCCATCTACACCATTGACTGACAAAATTGATTTCAGGTTGTCTATGCCCTCAAAGTGCTCAATTTGCACAATAACTACTAGATCATTTAGTGCCTTCTTATACTCCTCAAATCGATAGCCATACCCCTGAGCTCGCGCAAGACCAACTCCTCTGGAACCGTTGGGAGGGTACTTTGAGTACTTTATTGCTTTTTCGGCTTCTAATCGGGAGTTAACCATAGGAACAATAATACCATCTGCACCCGCATCTAGAACTCGCTTAATCACTACCTCTTCATTTTTACTCACACGAACTAAAGCAGAAATGTCTTTACTCTGTATAGTCGAAATGAGAGTCTGAACCATCGATAAATCAATGGTAGTATGCTCAATATCAATCACAAGCCAATCGAATTTTGCATGAGATAATATCTCTGGGATAGCTGGATGACCAATGGTTATCCAGGAACCTATTGTTAGCTCATTATTGTTCAGCTTCTCTTTTAAAGTGTTACGTTTCATCATATTTTTACATTTTCATATTTGAGAATACAGTTACAGGTGATCCGTTCCCGTTTTCTATTAACAACGGTGAAACAATTACCCAGTCAATACTATTAGCTGCATGAACCAAAGACATATCTTCAATTGCGAGTATTGGCGTTTGACCTTCTGGGGGTCTAAGAAATTCTATATGACTTTTTTTTCCACTCTCGCGAAATTGAAAAGAAGTTACTGAGATGAAGTCGAACCCTATGCAGCGTAGGCTGGGGAACCTTTTTCGTAGATAATTGGGCAGTGAAGGAGCAAGACCTGGATTTTCATTCCAATATTTCTTTTCTAGTCTGTAGTTTTCATATCCTGTTCGAATAAGTAATAAATCAATATCTGAACTACTTGATACAATCTCCAGATCTGCACTATCAATAAGGCGAGGTCCATCACAAGGGACATCAATTAGCACAACATTATGGAAAACCCATTCTTCAGGTGAAAAATCTAGAATCTTCTTTCCTTCAAGGTCAAAATGAAAAGGCACATCGACGTGTGTTCCAATATGATTGTTGGTAAACAGCCATCGAGATGAATTTGAAGTGTCCCCCCTTTCGATAGATGAATTGGGAGTGATCACTATCCGATCTCTATCCCCATATGATGGTGTATCTGGAGTGTAAGGATGAGATAGATAGCGGATGTTGTTAATTTCCATGATTCTGTTTCTTTAAAAGAAGGTGTTCTGCCCAGTAAAAGTCCTCAATATCATCAATATCCACAGCTTCCAAACGATTCATAGGGAACATCATGGGATTCTTGCCCAATCTATTCTTCGTTTTAATGTTTGTTTCTTTCGAGAACAAGTATAGGCAAGAATTCTCTTCAAATATTGGATCTAAATCCTGCGTTCTGATCAACTGATTCGGATCATGATTGATCCCGCGACCGTCTGGCCAGTAAAATCTCGTCTGGGTTGGAGTTACGGTGAATAGTGCATCATGTTGGGATTGTGAAAAAAATACTTCAATTGATTTATCAATAGTTTCTACAGTTACCAGAGGATTAGTACTGTGAGTTTGAAGGTAATATTCCCCAGAAGTCATGGATAAATCATATTCTATAAGTGGCTGGATACTCACCTTATCCCCCAACAAATCCTGGGGTCTTTCCAGTATGGTCACTTCAAAGTTTTCAGAAGCACTCTGAGCAATCTCCTCAGAGTCTGTATTTATCACTATCTCTGAAATGAATTTACTTTTGCTGAGAGATTCAAGAATCCAGTGGAATGCCGGTTTACCCGCCAGCATTCGAATATTTTTATTGGGTACTCTTTCAGAATGCCCTTTCATAGGAACAAGTGCGATGATTTTAGGTAGCTCTGTCATCAAATGGAAACTTTTATTGTGATTTTTTTTATTAACTCAGGCTTGACAATATAATGCTGAGGACTATGTCCATCTTCTGGAAACATAATCGCAAAAATATCATTACCAAGGTCGACATGGGTACCCTGTGGCGAAGGGTGATGGTAAAAGGTACGATCTCTATTTGGATCATAGGGAGTTTTTATATCCATACATGAGATAGGTGACCATTTTACACGCTCTAAACCAATAATGGGATATTGGATATCAATCACATGTTTATGGGCTTCATATCCTCTTTCGAAGACCTCAATGGTTTCATATTCTGTTACTAAGGCCTTTACCCCATCAACTACGTCATATGTGCCTAGAGCAATATCGGGAGCAGCATTCGAAATAAATTTGAGCCCTGCAAAAATGGATTTGGAAAGGCCTGCATAGACTTGGATATTTTCCACATTATCAACTATCATGAATTGGTCTCCGGCTCTAATTCATGCTCAAAGTAATCTTCAATCCAATTAACAAATATATCATCAGCGCTCACAAGTTGTTTGAAAATCCTTCCGTACCCCTTGTTCAGAATGAGTCCCAACTGAGTCCCCACATTTTTTTTGTCTTTGCTTAGGGCTTTGATGAATGTTTGAACATCAATTCCTCTGAGTGAATGACCTTTCCATATCAATTTTGTAATATCTCGTATTTCATCTCTGACCACATCATCTATCAAGCCCATCTTCACTGAAACATAATTTGCCATATCCATCCCAAAGCTGACAGCAATGCCATGTGGTATCCTATATTTTGTCAAGGATTCTATCGCGTGTCCAAAGGAATGTCCATAATTAAATACTTGCCTTATATTCTGATCAAACTCATCCTTTTCTATATACACTTTTTTAATAGCTAGACTTTTTGCGATAAAAGTAGCAAGTATCGACTTGTCAAGAAAGGCTGCCTTGAAATTTGCTTCATACATTCTGAAATCTTCTTCACCAGAAACCACAAAGTAATGCAGCATCTCCCCCATTCCAGAACTCAGCTCATTTTCTGAAAGACTAGCCAGAAATTCAGGGTAAATAAAGATTTTATTGGGAGGGTAGAAGCCACCAACTTGATTTTTATATTCACCAAAATTGATAGAGGTTTTACTTCCGATACAACTATCTCCCTGTGCCAGCAATGTGGTTGGGAAATAGAGCCATTTTACACCTCGATACATAATCGAAGATATAAAGGCTGTGATATCTTGGGTAATTCCTCCACCAATAGCAACAAGTCGATGGTTTTTTCTAAAACCCTCATTAATGAGAGTTTGGATGATTGGAATTACGCCTTCATAGCTTTTTTGCCGCTCATTCGCGTTAACCCCTATTGTACTATATTTGCTAAGAAAAGGAGCCAAATCATCGGGATATAGATTTTTAATATTATTGTCAATGATAAGAAAGTCCCCATCAAATAATTCTGCATCTAGAGTCTCTGCAAAATTCTGGATAAATTGAACTTCATAGTCATGTATTATTGATTTTACATTAAAGTTATAAATTGGTATACCCCCCATCAATTGTGATATTTTGTCCAGTAATATATGAATTGAGATCTGAACAAAGGAATACTATCAGGTTAGCTATCTCAGCAGGATTTGCCATCCTACCTATAGGAATATTGGACGCGATTGAATTCAATTCCTGAGCCGAATTGGTTCGCTTCGTTAATTCAGTCAGCGTGAAGCCCGGGCTCACAGCATTGACCAGGATATTGTGCGGAGCGAGCTCAACAGCCAGGGTTTTGGTCAATCCAACCAATCCATTTTTAGAAGTCGTGTAAAGTGACCTGCCTCCGCGTGTTACCACACTCCAAATCGAGGCTACATTCACAATACGGCCAAATTTATTTGCTACCATCATTGGTGTTACTGCCTTTAACAATTGATAGGGGCCGCGCAAATTAATTTGGTTAATCAAGTCGAAATCATGCTCTGTAGTATTTTCAAAGTCACTCACAATATTGATACCCGCATTATTCACACAAATATCAATCGGCGAGTATTTTGTCAAGTCTTTTAAAAATAGCTGGGTAGATGCCTCGTCCGCTAAATCAAGCTGCAGATATCGAATAGTTGGGATACCTATCTTACTGTTCTCTCGATTCAACAACTCGATTTCAGAATTCTTAGTTCCCGTCAGAATTAAATTGGCACCGGCCTTCTGAAACAGCTCGGCGATTGATTCCCCAATACCTTGCGTCGCCCCGGTTACTAAAGCAGTTCTCCCCGTTAAATCTATTTCTAACATTTTTTCACCCCACTTTATTTGAGGGAAAGAAACTCTTCATCCTCAGCAAGATAATTCACGATCATATGATCTAAAATCATATGCATGTCTTCTATTGGACCGTAGTCGCCTTTTTCATTCTCCAGATGAAGGGAGATTGTTGATACATCCTTCAACTTTCCTCCTGCGAAACCAACCCAGGCGATGGAAGTTCCACCGTTGTCATTTACATATTGGGCGGCACGTACCACATTTTCTGAATTCCCACTAGCTGATATACACAGAAGAGAGTCTCCTAGTACAAAATGTCCCTTTAGCTGCTCAACAAATATATCATCAAAGGAAGTATCATTCCCTACTGCAGTCATCATGGGAACATTATCAGTAAGGGCTCTGATCTTTGGCCTAAACTGAGTGAAATACCGAACGAAAAAGGAGAAATCAACTTGCATATGTGATGCAGTCGCGGCACTACCACCATTTCCGGTAATAAAAAGTGTATTGCCACTTTTAAATGTATCAATCATAGCTGTAATGACTGGTTCGAGATTTTCGTGAGTTAACTGATCAAAAATATTATTTAATCTGGTTTTATAATTTACAAGATACCTGTCTATATTATTTTTGCGATCCATTATTTTCCTCTAAAAGTCCTTCTGTGCGTATATTTTATCCATTATTGTCATCAATTGTAAGGCATCCATGGATGTGCCAATGCTTACATCTTTATTGCTATTAATGGCATCAAAGAAATGTTGCATTTCATAACGCCAGGAATTGTTAGTTACGTACTGGGTTTTAACTTCGTCTTTCCATGTCGCAGCTGGAGCAGTTGAGCGGTTTCTGGCTATGGATAATACCTCTTCACCATAAGACATGGTCGAAGTGATCAGTCCATTTAAAACCATATACCCTTTCTCCAAAAATATCTCCAGCGAAAATAAATGACGCCACTGTGTCATAGTAGAATGCAAGGAGGCGACTCTACCACTTTGACTATCTTTTAAAATCACAAAGGCATTATCCTCAACGTCCATCTTCCAATAGAGATTGGAAACTTCAGCCTTCACGATGTCATAATCTCCAGAAAGGTGTAAAAAGAGATCCAGCATATGGATTCCTTGATCCATCAGAATTCCACCCCCAGCGTATTCCTTTTTTCCTCGCCATTCTGAGGAATAGTCCTCCGTAACACTTTTTCCATATCGACCTCTGGACCATAGGACCTTGCCCAATTCACCACTATCGATTAATTCTTTCATTCTGATGATGCTATCGTGATGTCTATGGTTAAAACCATACATCAATTTACGGCCACTTCGCTTTTCAGCCTCAATCACCTCTCTGGCCCCATTGGCGGTAAAGCATGGTGGCTTTTCACAAAAAACATGTTTCCCTGCATCCAGGGACCTGATGGTAAGATCTTTATTCAAATAATTAGGCGTGCAAACAACCACGATATCGATTTCGGGATTGTTGATAATGGCTTCATGAGAAACGTTTGCAATTGCATCAGGAGAAGATATTGGATTGGGATCAGAAATGGCAATGACTTCACCAGCAATTAACTCCGTTATCGCCTGATAACGGGTCAGACCCATTTTACCAAATCCAATTATTCCAATTTTGAGCTTCATAAATTGTCTAATTCCAAAACTTTAATCAAATTCTTGACCGCATCAATCTCCATCTGCAATTTTCCTTCTGCAGCATAAGACCCAATGTGAGGAGTCAGTATGACATTGTCCAAATCGCAAAAGGGACCAACATACGGCTCTTTCGAATAGACATCAATAGCAGCACCCGAAAGATGTTTGGAGCTAAGCAAATCAAATAGTGCCTGCTCATCCACAACATTGCCTCTGGATATGTTTATTAAGAATGAACCCTTTTTGAGATACTTAAGCTCATTTATACCAATCACCGCTTTAGAGTCTCTGCCTCCAGGCACATGTATAGTGACAATATCTGCCTCTCTCAGCACCGATTCCATACTTTTCAAAGTAACGCTGTTTTCGCTAGCCCAATATTTATCAGGGTATATGTCATACCCAACAACATTATTGTCTAATACCCTAAACATCCCTGAAACCATTTTACCGATTCTGCCAAGACCTATCACCCCTACTGTTTTTCCAAAAAGCAGGTTCCCTACCTGTTTTTCCCAGCGACGGTTTTTTATAGCATGGTCTGCCTGAGGAATTCGACGTAACAACGAAAGGGTCATGGCCAGCGTCAACTCCGCAACCGACCTCGTTGGACCGTCGGGAGTATTAACAACGACAATGCCTTTTTTTTGGGCATAATCAATATCGACTGTGTCCATACCAACCCCTACACGACTGATACATTTTAATGAGGTGAGGGAATCAATCACACTAGAATTTAATGTCTCAACACCTGCGATGATGCCAATACAATCTTGTGCTAATTCACTAGTTTCAACCTCTGTTAATTTGCGCCCATAAGGATTAATAACTGGAGTAAAGCCATGATCCTTTAACAGATTTATCGGTTTTTCATCAATTTGACCGAAAGAGGATGGGGACATTAAAACTTTCAATTTATGCTCCTTAAAGTATATACTCTTGCAAAGTTAATATACACTTAATCAGTTAATATATTATTGTACAATATATGATAGTTCTTTACCATCGCTTCAGTCGTATATTTCTTTTTATAAATAGCGTGAGCATTATCTGTAATTCTTTTATGGTTTTGCTGTGCCTTTTTAATCGCGCTAGCGAGAGAATACCTATCTTCAAGATTGAACATAACAGCGGTTTTTGGAGATGTTAATTCCCTGAACACATCAATATTACTAACAACGACCGGGCATTTTGCGGACATGCCTTCAATTAAAACGAGGCAAAATGCTTCAGTTCTTGAAGGAATACAAATGATACAATCATTAGTTTTAATGAATCCTAAATATTCATCTCTTGGTACTTTACCGTGGAGTATAATATTTTTTTGTATACTGGAAACGGACTGCATTGTTTTATCCTCACCAACTTTTCCGAAAACATGTATCTCGTAGGATGACAAAGAATTAAGATTATCTATAATAATGTCAAAGCCTTTGCTATAATAATAGTTTCCTACAACTACGATCTTTTGTGGCATTACGTTCTTTTTGTATATGTCAATATCATCAATTCCATTGTATACTACACGATACCTCATTCGAAGTTGCTTTTTTTTACTTAAAACATTTTTCATAAGAGCCAATGATGGATAAGTGTTATAATGGCATAAAAGTCTACCAAAATGTAGTAATATCCGCAGGAGAATACTTTTATGCAAGGGTAGCGTATTTTTGAAATATTTCCATCCGAAATCCTGCTCCGTTGAAATGATTATTGCTTTAGGGTATATTATTCGGAATAGTGGCGAGAATGTAATTGGTAATGCTGAATGAAGTTGAATAATATCGTATTTTCCAAGCTGATGTATATTAAATGTCAATCTTTGAATCTGGTGGTCATAAATGGATTGCTTTACCGCATAAATACGGATTTTGCATTTATTTTTTAAACCATTGCGTATACTTGTTGATATTGTTTTGATTGATGAATTATTAGTATCCGCAATAACTATAGCAATATTAAGCATAATTAGTTAATTCCTTTTAAAAATGACCTTGTATCAGAATTCCAGTGCTCGTCTATATTCTGAAATAGAGTGTACACATAACAATAGTATTAGCAACTTTGTAACTTCCAACATAACTATTTTTATTTATAGCAACTGTTTATGATTGTATGTAGTTATGTATTTTGTAAAAAGTGCATCTATATCTAAGCTCCTAACCTTTTTGAATTCATCAATCACACTATCTACTTTTATTCCGTCCAGGACATTTGATATTTTTGCCCGATATATTCTTTCCACCGATGTAGCAGTAGTTCCCTCCTCAGCAGTTAAAAGCTCCTCAAACAGCTTTTCACCTGGTCTTAGTCCAATGACTTTTAGGTATGAACGACCGTCTCCGTATTTTTCAATTAATTGCTTAGCGAAATCATAGATCTTTACAGGTTTGCCCATGTCTAGCACTAAGACATCTCCTCCATTACCATTTGATGCTGCGAGAAAGACCAAAGAAACTGCTTCAGGTATTGTCATAAAATATCTAATCATGTCACGGTGTGTTACTGTTAAGGGCAACCCCTCTTTAATCTGATTTAAAAAAAGTGGAAGTACTGAACCTCTAGAGCCAAGAACGTTACCAAACCGAACAGATATAATTTTGGTTTTGTTATTTGACATCGTAGTTCCAATTAACTCAGAAATTCTTTTTGACGCGCCCATAATATTTGTAGGATTAACTGCCTTGTCGGTAGAAATTATAATTACCTGCCCAACATCGTGAGATATTGCTGCTTTAAGAACATTATAACTACCTATAATATTATTTTGAATTGCTTCTTTTGGGTAATGTTCCATTAATGGCACATGTTTATAAGCCGCAGCATGAAATATGATATCAGGCTTGTACTTTCTCATTATGTCGGAAACATTCATTTCCGATCTAACATCGCACACTATAGGTTCAATAGCGTTTGAAAAATAGGATTCATAATTATTTATTTCTAAAGACAGATTGTGTACTTCTGTTTCATCGATATCAAGAAGAAGTAATTTTGATGGGCCATAGGATTTTATTTGACGTGCTATTTCGGAGCCAATTGACCCACCTGCACCTGTGATGAGAACAATCTTACCACCAAGCAATCTGAATATAGCGGACATATCTACTCTAACGGGCTGCCGTCCAAGTATATCAGCGATATCCATATCTCGAATATCTTTAATGGATTTTGAATTAGTTTGAAGTTCATATAGACTTGGAACTATTTTGATGTCTGTATCGTACTTTTCGGCAATAATCATGATACGATCAACTTTATCTTGATCTATATGAGTAGTTGCAATAATAATAACCTCGGGGGGATTGGACTGAGAGTATTCTTCCAAAGCATCTATTCCACCACTTATCCTTACTCGATGAACAAATGATCCCCACAATTCTGAATTATCATCAAAAAGAGCTTCAAGCTTAAATTCATAATTAGCACTCTGATGAATTTTAACTAACTGCTTTCCAACGATACCTGCGCCATAAATAATTAACCTCTTCCTTGTAATAGTGTTGTGTACATCCTCACTGGAATCCCTAGTACTAAATGTTGATAATCTAGATACTATGACAAAGAACGCTTCACTAAGCAGAAGAATAATGAGAAATACGATAGCCATTTGTAATTCATTAAATAAATAAATCATCATTGGAAACATAAATATTTTGCCGATGAATAGTGCCTGTAGAGATGAATTAATGGTCGACATGGCCATGCTATTATCCCTAGAGTCGATATTCTTTTGGCTTGATAATGATGCTTTTCGATATAATACTAAAACAAATAAATGGATCGTTATATACGAAATAAAATAGATGTCGTACCTTGTTACTTGATTTGGGAACGAATAGTAATATAAATTTAAAATCGAAGCAATAATAAGCCCATAGATATCGTTAATCATCAATGGATAAAATATTTTGCTCCTGTTAATTAATGGTATATTCATTTTATGATGTCCATATCTGATTTGAGAGGTGGACCCCATACGTTGGACAGTATTTCTTGAATCTTAGGTGTGAGGGTTCCGTTGTTCATTATCCTACGAGCTTCCTCATAGATTCTTTAAAGT
>Ga0233437_1005894_pt1 | contig 12930 bp, 9 predicted proteins | sample SI_122_August201_FD_182714 | JGI IMG/M metagenome (GOLD analysis project Ga0233437, IMG submission 182714) | Seawater microbial communities from Saanich Inlet, British Columbia, Canada - SI_122_August2016_200_MG | ecosystem: Environmental > Aquatic > Marine > Inlet | place: Canada: British... | reverse complement strand
CTGCATTAAGAGGTGTTGTGGATATTGAATTTTTCCTTTTTAGAGTTGCTAAAATTTATGCTTAAAAACAAAACCAACCCGAATTATGAAGTGAGCCCACCTTTGTCCACAATAGAAGTGAACATTTTTTCAGTTCCTAGATCAATTCCGGAGACATTGTAATTGATTTTCTTCAGATTAGCTTTTTTTGCTTTTTTGATGAGAGCTGTTTCAGCATTTGTTTTTTCTTTTTGCTGGCATAATTCAAAAATTAGAGGTAATGTAACTCAAAAAAGTCAGCTCAAAGAGTTTTAAAAACATATATGCTGCCACGGGTATAGCAAGAATTAGGGCTTGCTTTCACCAAATATAAAATCACAATTTTACGCTTCCTCTTTCACACCTGGCAACAAAAACGCTATCCCCATAAATAATACTGCTATTGGTCCTGCAATAATAAGTGCGGGCACGTTATCAATTAAGGCAGAAAACTTTTCCGGATTTGTCTCTGCAATGCTAACCGCTCCTCCGGCAATTTTATTAAACAGGGCAGATTCCTGTATGGAACCAAAAATCAGCATATAAACAAATGCTCCAGCGAGTCCACCCAGAATAAAAACGAGAGCGTCTTTTCTTCCTCTCGCTGCTGCCACTACACCTGTTCCGGGGCAATAACCGCCAATGGCGAATCCAATGCCCAAAATAGCCCCACCAATAATAACGCCTGAGTATAAGGGTTTTACAGTCAAATGACCGGTATCAATTATATTTAATGCCAAAAGGATGAAAAGAAACAGGCTGCTAAACCCAATGGCAAACAAAATTACTTTCATCAAGTGAAAATCTTTGAGGCGGAGCATATTAATTATTTTCTGGGGATTATTTGCCTGAGCCCTGTCTAAAGCAAAACCAAAGGCAATTCCGAGAATTATTGCAAGTATAATTTCCATGATTATTGTTTTTTTGATTTAAAAAGAAGAATGGATATTGGGATTGCTGTTCCAAATGCACCAGCGGCAAACAGAAAACCACTTAACGAGGTTTGCATCATTCCGCTCATCATGTGCCCGCTTGTGCATCCCCCTGCCAGACGGGCCCCGAACAGCACCAGAAATCCAGCAACAAAAACATAGATATATCTCTTTAAAGATGATGTTCCAAATTTATCCCTCCAAACCTTTGGGCTGAATTTATCGTTTTTGGAAATTTTATTTTTTGATAGTATCCCGGATAAAACAGCACCTAAAACCATACTCAAAACAAATATAAATCCGTAGTTGAGTGGGTTTATAACATTTGAGGCATATTTGCCACCACCTTTGTTTAAATAGGCATTTGTACTTGAATAGCTTTGATTTACACCGTCGCTTTCGGTGATTAATTCAGGGGAGAGTATGTTCCACACAATTCCGTCAACTATTACAAACTGGGTTGAAACCCCAACAGGTTTAATCAACCATACAGCAACAAGGAAAACAGCTCCCAGCATAATCCCACCGGTAAGCCAGCTAAATTTTTCGTTCATCTTATTATTTTTATGATTGTTTACTATTTCTTCGGTATCTTATTGATTAAGTTTTTCGTTAGTTCTTGAATGGTAAATATAGTAAAAGTTCTTTTATTTATATTAATGTTTTATTGCTGGTTAGTCGATTAATAGGCAGTTCCGGGCTATGCCAAAATTAGATGTGAAATGGCATAATCGATTCATTTTTGGTGTGTAAAATAAGTAATGTAGAAATATATTTGGGAAGTAATTATGGAATAAGTTTTGTGAGATATTGTGCAATACAAATACCTTTTCTTAGAATAATTTTTACATTGCCGTTACAATAATTAGATTCCAGCAATCTACCAACTTTAATTTTGCAAAGACCTTCCGATGAACCGGTTCATTTGTTTAGTGGGCAGGTTAAACCAATTCAATTTTGAAATGGAACACATACAATGGATGTGGTGCAGCAGGTAAATGATTTTTTTAAGAAAAAATGAAGGATATTTAAAATATAGATAAAATTTTTAGATAGTGCGGGTGTTGCATTGAGCAATGCCCGCACTTTTTTTAGCGTTTAATAATTTTAAATGTTTGAAGTAGTTGCTGTTTATTACTTATTAATTTTAAAATATACGAACCTTCGGCAAACTCAGTCATATTTATTTTTGCCTCGTTGGATATAATATTTCTCTGTTCAATTAGCTTTCCGCTTAAATCGAATAGTGAATAGCTCGGGATATCAATTTTTTTGCTAAAATGTATATTTACAAAATCCCGTGTTGGATTTGGATACACCTTTATTTCAATATCCTGAGTTGTGAGTTCATTCAATGCCGTTACAATAATTCTGGTTTGATGAAATCCCTGGGTTAAAGTATTTGATGCCGATTCTACTGTTTCGATGGCAATTTCACCGATGGTCCAGCTAACTTGGTTACTGCTATTTGTACTTGTTTGCCCGCTTGTTGCTATAACTTCCTGAGAAAAAACATAATTTATCCCAAAAATAAAAAAGGTTAAAAAGGTGATGACTTTCATAATTCTAAATTTATTTTTGTGCGGAAATCGATATTAATGTTTCCAATTTTTCAAGACGATTAATAATTTCAGTATTATCTGCTTTTAGTTGGTCATTTACAGTTTTCAAGGATTCAATAATTTTCTGCTGCTCTCTCACAGCTTCAACAAGTACAACACTTACTTCCGCGTAGTTTATTCCTTTGTATCCGTCAACTTCATTTGTAAACGAAAGTTCTGGAATAACTTGTTCAAATTCCTGAGCAATAAAACCAATGCGTTTTCCATATTCAGGGTTGGTTTTCCATGTAAACGAAACTCCACGCAGTTGCATTATTTTATCCAAGCTGTTATTTAAAGTTGCAATGTTTTCTTTTAACCGAATGTCGGAGGAGGCAGTGGTAAGTGTTCCGTCCGAGGTACGGTTGACTACACCAAAATAGGCACCTGAACCAATTTTTTCAAACCGTGCATTTCCATCTACATGAAGGCTTTCGGTTGGCGAAGTGGTGTTAATTCCTACTTTTTGCGTTGCCGGTGAAATATAAACGTCACCAACATCGGTTTTAATAATGCCGTCAGTTCCGTTGTGAGTAAGTTCAAGGTATGTTCCCCAACTTCCGCTAGCATTACCATGAACGCGTAATTTAGCGTCATAATTTCTTATACTTGCCCATATGGAATAAAACCCAAATGCTTCGTCAGAAACGTCGTCGCCTGAGAAAAAATGAGAATTGTTCCGTTTAAATTGGATGCCTGGGCGAGTTGGGTCATTGTTTGTTGAAGAGCTAATAATAATTGATGGTGCAGATGAAGATGAAATTTCAAGTGCTGCTGTTGGAGATGTTGTTCCAATTCCAACATTTCCTGAGCTCCGATAAACATTGCTACCGCTTTCTGTCCATAAACTGCTGCTGGTTGCAGGTGTTTGCCACGAAGTAAATCCAACTGCATCTGAGGTTAATACTTTTCCTTCTCCCTCTGTTCCATCTACTATTTTAATTTTATTTCTAAATTCTGCAGCGTGTCCAGTACCTAAATTAACTGCATATAAAGTAGCTCGAGTATTACCTGAATTAATTGCATACATGCAGTGTAAATCAGACATCGTACTAATACTTAATTTATTGGCCGTATTTGTAGTTGTACTACCAACAAATACGCGACCAGCCGTGTATTGAATGCCAGATGTGTTGTGATACCAAGGACTTTCTTCCGGTGTTTGCCACGAAGCAAGCCCGTCGGCATCCGAGGTTAAAACTTTGCCATTGCTTTCAGTACCGTCTGTTATTTTTACTTTTCCTGCAATCCAAGCAGAAGGACCTGTTCCATTATTCATTGCATAAATTGTTGGATTACTTCCATTATTTATGGCACCTAAAGCGTATAAATTGGAACTAGTAGAAGATTGTAACAGAATACGGCTATCAGGAGTTGCTCCACCCACATTCACACTTCCCTCAGAATATACGATATTTCCCCCACTCGGTGTCCATAAACTACTGACGGCAGGTGTTTGCCACGAAGTATTTCCATTTGTATCTGAAGTTAATACTTTGCCTTCACCATGAGTACCATCTTTAATTATAATTTTATTCCTAAAATAGGCTGCCGCTCCATTTGCATTTTGATTATAAACCTGAAGAGGTGGATTCATTGCATCATTGTTTCCCGCAAATAAAGCGTTGCCGATTGTATTCATTACTGTTAAAGATGAACCGTCTGTTGCATCAGCTCCAATTCCAACATGGCTATTCGTATGCGATATTCCATAAGTTCCAGTATTCCATTTACTGTTGTTAGGCAAAGTTACCGTATTCCCATCTGAAATGGTTAAATCGTCTCCCGAAACAGAAAGTGTTTGATCGTCGGTGAGGTCACCTGTAACACCGAGTGGGTTTGTAGTTGTTCCATTTCCTGTTAATGTTGTGTTTGTTTTAACGACTTGTGCTCCCCAATTATCGCCGCTGCTACTACCAGAGGTTGGTAAAGTTACAGAGCCGCCACCATCCGAAAGTTCAAGCAGTGTTCCGGTTAAAGTTATTGTTTGAATTTCGTTTGATGGGTCGGCATCAGCATCATCAACAGCATCGTTTTCTACTGTTTGCGCATGGAATGCATACGGAACTGAAACCAGTTTTGACGTGGCAAGATGCGAAAATGAAGTCCCTCCGGCAGGGGCGATCTCAACTTTAATGAAATGAGAAGAAGCTCCCCAACCCACCGGAGTGAATGTGCCAGTTATGTTTTCTCCGTTACCAATTTCGAAATTAACAAGACCAAATTTGTTGGTCGATAAAGTATGGGTTTCGGAATAAACTACTGTGCCCGATTCTGTATCTTCCAAAATGCTTATTTTGAAACTAACAGATTGATTGCTGATAATTTCACCCGATGAGTTACGAACAACTGCTTGGTAATTAAACGCACTTGGGACTTGAGAAAATGCAACTGCAAAAGTTGCAATAAAGAGAAAGATGGAAAGGTTAAATTTTTTCATAATACCAGATTTATAAGTTTTTATTTTTTGATTTGTTTTTTTCGAATAGTTTTATGTTTATAGACATTAACGACATTTAGGGTCTCCATTGTAACCATATTTTGTGCTACCTATATAAATACAGCCGTCGCCACAAGTTGAGAATTTATAAGTGGTAGTTTTTCCGCTGCCGCTTGTCATAGCAATTGTTCCTGAAGTTTTAGAACCTGTGATTTTCCACGTTCCGCCACCGCCACCCTGCGAATTTGTTCCCCAAGCCCCGGAAGTTCCAGCACCTCCGCTATAACCCGATTCGGAAGAAGAGAAATAATTTCCGTTGGGACAAAGCGAAATCTCTTTCTCTGTTCCACCAGTTCCTACTGACGAAGAACTAAAATGGTAATACGCTCCCTGGAAATATTTCATTAAGGCGTGGTCGTTTTCAAAACTTGCCGATGGACCACCGTTATTACTTGCGGCACTGGCTTGCTCAATTTTCTCAAGTTCGTCGGCAACTACTTTTAATTGTGTCTGTTGCTGCTCAAAGGCTTTTGAGTTTTCCGCCCACGAGATCAGTGTTTTATCTGAAGTATTAAAAATCATGTCGTAAGGAATGTAGCCCTTCCACATTTCCTGTAAATTCCAACGCACTATTAATTGCTCGTTGCTTGAGCGAGAAGATTTTGGTTTTCCAAGTAATGCTTCAACATCTGAGTAGGTCATGCCTGTGTGCAGTTGATTTGTTAACTCAATGGAGTTCAGTTTCATGGTTTGTTGCGATGAAAAACAGCCTGTTAATAATAGAATAAACAGCAGTAGGAATAAATTAGGTAAATGGATTATTTTTTTCATTGTAAATAATTTTGCGAGGCACTTTGAATTTGTTTTTTCAGAAAAGAAACCCAAATGTGCCTCGTGGTGAAACATTCATATTCATTATAAGATCATTCTTTTTTCGTAATTAACTTCGTCTGAAACAATACATATATTTAATTGTCGATTATTTATTTTGGTTTCAGAGCTGATTGTTAAAAAGTCGGAGTTAGAGTTTGTTATAATCTTTTGCTTAAGAAGTTCTCCATCCGTATTCTTTAATAGCAAAAGTCCATGTTTGATAATTGATGAAGACAAAAAGCAAATTTTGTTACTAACCGCGTAAATCATAATATTTATTTCCTCGGCTTTATTTTTCATTGTTCTCTATTTGTATCTGTAAATTTCAACTATTAAAGAAGAAAGGGCAAAAAAAGCAGGTAGCATTAAGGTAGCACCCTTGTATTTTTTTTGAATTTTATTTGTCTTAATTGTATTTTGAAATAGAATGAAAATTTAAAGAAAGAGTCCACTCCGAAAAGTGTATTACCCCTAAATCACCTAAGGGGACTTTAGATAGTTTGTTGATTTTCAGCGAGTTCCCCTCTAGGGGGTAGGGGTAAAAGAGCTAAAAATTAATGAACTCGGACTTTTCGGAGTAGGCTCAAGAAGTGACTTGAAATAATTTTCTCTCCTTTTGCATTTATACGAAACGATTTTTTACATTTGTTCATAAGCACTCGATATCATGCAAAAAATGAAATTTCGAATTTTTATTTTAATTACATCCTATATTTTTATATGCTTTAACCTTTCAGGTTCATCTCCGGTTGATAGTTTAAAAATACTGCTTAATGAAAAACACGGAGTTGAAAAATTTAGTGTATTAGAACAACTTGCGGAGCATTATATTAATAGCAATTTGGATAGTAATTTTTATTATTTGAATCAGCTCAAAAACGAGGCAGTAAAATCTCAGAATAGAAAGTACGAGGCAATTGCTAACACATCTATCGGATTAAACTGTTTTTTTAACGGGAAATACTTCGATGCTGAAGAATACCTTCAACAAGCAATTATACTCCAGAAACAGATAAAAGACACAACAGAACTTGCACATTCGTATAATGTCTTAGCGGGTGTTTATGGAGAAAGTGGACAGTATTCAAAATCAATTATAATACTATTCGATGCCATCGATATTTTCGAAAGTCAGAACAATTTAAAAGGAATGGTAACCGCTTTTAATAATTTAGGATTTCTATATATGAAACTCGAAGATTATAGAAAGGCGATGGAATATTATAAAAAAGCTATTCCTGTTATCGACAAAAATCAGCTCGACAACAACAAAGGTTTTTTGTATAGTAACATCGGAATTTGTTACAAAGAATTTAATCAATACGACAGTGCATTAGTTTATTATCAGAAAGCTTTGGAGCAATATAAAGCAAACGAAACTATAAATGCAATTCCGATACTTTATCAAAGCTTAGGGAATTTATATGGTTTTAGATTGAATAAACCAGACTCGGCACTATTTTATTTTGAAGAAGGAATTAAGCTGGCAAAACAGTACGACCCCAATTCACTCATCGAACTCTATCATAGTTTAGGACAATTATATAGTAATCAAAAAGAGTACAAAAAAAGTGTTAATGCTTTTAATGAATCACTCACTTTTGCTAATAATAGCGAAGATTTGAGTGGTCAGATGCAAGCTTATTTTGAGTTATTTCAGGTTGAAAAAGAGATAAATCAACTGGCGAAAGCAATTGAACATTTTGAAAATTATATGATTTTAAAAGATTCGATTGATGCCAAAGAAACCAAAACAAACATAGCCCGATTGGTTGAAAAATACGAAAACGATAAAAATAAAATACTGATACAGCAACTAAACATAAAACAAAAGGCAGATGAGCGTTTAATGATAGCCATGTTTGCAGGGATTACATTACTTATCATTTTGTTGACATTTATTGTTTTCGCGCTCTTTCAACGGAAGAAAAGAAATAAACTTGAGAAAGAGCTTTTGAATGCTGAAAAACAAACAGTGGAAGAAGAGTTGCAGTTTAAAAATAAGCAGATGGCTTCGCAAGCCTTGATGATGATGCAAAAAAATAAAATGTTACAAGGATTACACGAGTCAATTCAGGATGCAAAAAAAGAACCACTTGAAAAAATGCCCCAATTTTTAAACATATTTAAAAATCAAATCAATCATAATCTACAATCAGAAAAAGACTGGGAGCTTTTTAAATTGTATTTCGAACAAGTAAATAAAACCTTTTTTCGTAATTTGGAAACTATAAACCCGGAGCTTACTCAGAACGATCTTCGTTTGGCAGCATTAATAAAATTGCGGTTTAATATTAAAGAGGCAGCGTCGGTTTTAAACCTGGCTCCTAACAGTATTAAAGGAGCTCGTTCGCGTTTACGTATAAAACTTCATCTTGAAAATTCTGAGGATTTGGCACTATTTATTGCTGGTATTGAATAGTTGTTCAATTACTAGTAGTAATAATAATTTAAAGGAATGCAGCTGAATTTTTATGCGATATTTATCAATTCATTTTCTGGCTATCCCAAAACCTAGTACTTCTGGCCTTGTTTTTAAGGTCTGTTTTTGGGAACTTTTCATCATAAAATAAGTTACGGATTCAGACTTAATAAACAAAATGGTTGATAAATGTTTAAATAAAGTTTGCCCTTCGGTTTAACGTTTGAGACTTAGAATAATAAATGAACGCTTAAAATTCATTCGGGTTTCAAAAACAATTTAAATATATTCTAAACAAACAAAAGATGTAATATTTCAATCAATTTTTGCCTTTTTTTATCTGAAATATTTGGTATCCAAAATAGACTAAAACTCCAATAAATAAAGTAATTAGTGTGTCTCTGAATTCGTTGGATTTTGAACTTAGTAAAAGTCCAACACTAATTATTATTCCAAGAACTGCCAGAAAATTTCCATATCGAAGTTTGAAAAATGCTTTGTTTTTATTATCGTCGCGGCGAAGTTTGATAAGCGCAGCACAAACAATTCCCAGAATCATAACTTTACTTATTACACTAATTGAAACTGCATAAATAAATGTTCCGGTGGCCGAGACTAAAAAGGCAAATGTTGCAAACAGAAAAAGCGACCAGGTTGGAGTTTGGAATTTTTTGTGAACGAAGGACAGAAACCCGGGAAGTTGGTTTTCGGAGCTTAAAGCGTATGGTAAACGAGAGCCAATTAACATTACCGTGTTTATTGTTCCTCCAACCGAAAAAAGTGCCCCAACTGAAATTAGCAAAGCGCCAATTGGTCCCATAAATTGAAGCGCAGCATCTGCAATTGGCCGTTCCGACTCAGCCAAACCCGGGAAAGTACCAATACATACCATTTGTAGCAATACGTAAAAAACGGTTACAAAACTGATTGTGAATAATAATGCAATGGGAATATTTTTTCGTGGAGTTTTAATTTCCCCTGTATTTACAATAATTGCTTCGAAACCTGAAAATGCAAAAACCATTAAAAAAATTGAATTTGAAAATTCGAATAATGCTGGAGTTGATTCATTTAAATTGAAATTATCGGGATTGATAAAAAACAAACCAACAATAATAAAAACAAACAGCGGTAGTAATTTTGCAATTGTAAGCGAGTTATTCAGAATAGTCGAACCTTTCACCCCAAAATGGTTGACTAATGTGAAAAATAATGTCAATATAAAAATGGTTGTAATTTTGGCTGTTTGTGTTTCAAAGGCTGGATTAAAAACACCGAGATAAGTTACAAATATATTAACAAGTGCAGCATAAGTAGCAAGCCGGGTAATCAAGATTAACCAGCCCATTAAAAATGCAGGGAATTTACCAAAGGCGGTGAGCGTGTATAAATATGGTCCGCCCGTTTTTGTAAATCGACTGGCAACTTCGGCAAAGTTTAAAACAAGAACTAAAATTACGGCGGCACAAAAAATGATTACAAGTAAACTATAAATTCCAGCCTGACTGAAAATTTTCGACGGCAAACCAAATATTCCGGATCCTACCAAACTGTTTATCATTAACAGAACGAGATCCCATCTTCCTATTACTCGCTTTAGTTTAATGCTCAAAGTTTCAGGTTTCAGGTTTCAGGTTTAAATTTATTTGCCAATTCCTTCGTTTCCACTGTCGAGAATGTATTTCCAGTTCCCCTCCAAATCTTTCTTCCAAATAGAAACGTATGTCCCTTTTTCGACAATTGTATCCCTTTTCAAAATATATGTTCCGTAAGTAAATCCTAATTCGCCCGATTGTGCAATATCACCATTTATTGGACTCCATGTGAATTGTATTCCTTTTGAATTTGCTTTCTCAAAAACTTTGATGATGGCTTTTTTGCCAACCAGCGGCATATTATTCTCGCGAAGTAAAACTGCGTTGTCGTGGGCAAATTCAATAAAAGCTTTGTTAAAACCTATTTTTTCAGCAGTTTTCGAGAATTGTTTGTCAACTTCAAAAAGTTCGTTAACATTTGCTTTTGGCTTTTGATTACAGGATATTAAAAGAAGAAATAAGAGAGCAAATAAAAAATACTTCATTTTAAAGGTTTAATTGTTTTTTCCAAGTACCATTAACGACTCCATAAAGTTGCGCATATCATTGGTAACTTCCAAAACGCTTTTTCCACCTGTAATTTTTCTGATTTCGCGGTCGGCGGTAAATGGATCTTTTCTTCCGTTACCCATTTCACCAAGTACATTGTTTATCTCTACCCAGTAATTTTTATGTTTTTGCCATGCTTCAAACGATGGAGTATTGGCTTTAGGTCTCTTTTGGTCAATGAGGGGCATCATTTTCGTGTTACAATCTTTTGAAGTCCCGCGAGCAATTTCAACATATTTCTCTACTCTTTCAAAATCACCGGCATTTCTTAAATCAGTTGCTTTGTTAAGTGTAACATCTGCTGTTTGTCCTGCCCAATCATTGTTTGCGTTAAGTATTCCATTTTTTTCAAGAACGGGTAAATCGGCATTGGCATCTCCCATTTTACCATGTGTAATATTTTCCCACGAGTGGCTTGGGCTTTGTCCCGTTTCTGCCTCGTACGACATCTCCCATGCTGCTTGTGCTTCAGCGTGCCAGGTTTCAATGGGTACTGATTTTCCATTTTTTATTGGCGGAATCGGTCGTCCATTGTCATCTAAATTTGGTTTTCGTCCGGCATCATAATCCATGTTTACAGTTTTGCTTCCAAGTAATGCCTCGGGAGGTACTGTTTCTCCGCGTGCCTCCATTTCCCGTGCTCGTTGCAATTCACCCGGGTCGGGTTTATTTCGAATGGGTTCAAGTTCTTCTGCATTCCATCCATTTTTTTGCATTTCAGTTTGATATCGTTTTTCTACTCTTTTATGCACCCGATCCATCGAATTGCTGTAGCGCTTTATCATTTCAATATTTTTCGGCTGTTTCTGTAAATTTTTCATCATTATTTTAGCCTGTGGCGAGGAGTGAATTTTTGCTGAACGATCATCCAGTTCAATCAGTATCTTTTTAATTTCACTTGGTGGGGCATCGGCTTTTCTTGCATTCTCTAACTTTTCAAAGGTTTTTTTGTATGAATTTACTTTATTTCTGCCATCGGCAACTTGCTGGCGATGAACCTCAATTTCCTGATTTGTTAACGGTCGGTTAAAATCTGGTTCTTCAATTTTGGGAGTAGTATTATTCGCATCAATATTGTTTTTGGATATATCTGTATTTCCCCTTGGTCGTTGACTTGTTCCGTCGGCATCAATTACAGTTTGCGGGCGAGAATTTATATCTGAATCGATTTTACCATTGGGTCGATTAAATTTTGAAGATATTTTCCCGACACCAAATTCCATTGTTTTTTCGGTGATTATTCCTTTGGCAGCTTCCCATGTGGCTCCTACTATGGCATCACTTAAATCGCCACCCTCATTTACTGCTCCTTCAAATCCACGGAATGCATCAACAGCAACCCCTGTAGCCTGGTTATACGATCCTGCAACACGTAAAAAAGCTTCTTTCGGACCTCCGTCAATGTAGCCGGTTATTCCCTGATAAACACAGTTTATGTGTTTGCCACCAAAAAGCGATAATCCCATCATTGAATAATCGGCTGTAGTTTTTACAATTTCGGCAGTATAAAGACATGTTTCAGCCCATTCAGCTTCTTCAATGGCCTCTTTATTATCATCCAGCGCTTTATCCATTTTACCCTGAAAATACTTTATCCCAATAGCATTTGCTTCATTAATTACCTCACCGGCGGCTTCTTCGTCCATATCGGCCATTATTTTACCGGTGTATTTTTTGTTTATAATTTTTCTCACCTTTCTGGCTTCATCATCGGGTAAACGATCCGCCATTTCATAAGCTTTTCGCATGCCGCGGCTAATGTTTTCCATTTTTCGTTGATCTTTGGCAATTTTTTGAATAAAATTACTCTTGGCGTAATTATCCCAGGGCGTTCGGTTATAAACTATAATTCCTGTTTTTATTGTTTCAATGCGGTCTTTTTCAGATTGGATGTTTGACTGGGCACTTAAAATTCGCATTTCTAAATTTTTTATGCTTTTTAAGTCAGTTACTTTTGTCAATTCTTTTTGGTCGCTAATTAAATTTTTCTGAATAATTGCAATATTGTCATTATGAAACTTGATGGTTTCTGTATCAATTTTTTGTCTCTCTTTCGGGGTTTTATCGTCATCAAAATTTAATAGGTTTTCATCTGGCAGTATATTTTCGCCCAACACTTCTTCCTCATTAGGAATTGAGCTTTTTGTTTTGTTTACTTTAGGTCGAACATTTCCATTTAGTACATCTGCATATTCTTCGTTTAGTTTTTGAAGCTGGCTGGCATAGTCACTCCTCCATTTAGGAAGGGCTTCTTTCTTTCCTTCATATTCTTCTTTTCTTTTTGTTGTTTCTGATGGTCCGAGAAAAGCAATATTGATTGCTTCCTCTGCATTTTGCCGCCAAGCCATGTATCCACGATGTTTGCTGCCTGCCCAATTATCTTCCGGAACTACTTCCAATAAATCCTTCCAGGTTTTTGCTTCATCGTTAAAAGGTGGAACAGGAGGTACTAAATACTTGCTTTTAATTTTTGAATTTGTAGAACTGCTTACTTTTGACC
>Ga0233437_1005891_pt1 | contig 12937 bp, 15 predicted proteins | sample SI_122_August201_FD_182714 | JGI IMG/M metagenome (GOLD analysis project Ga0233437, IMG submission 182714) | Seawater microbial communities from Saanich Inlet, British Columbia, Canada - SI_122_August2016_200_MG | ecosystem: Environmental > Aquatic > Marine > Inlet | place: Canada: British... | reverse complement strand
TTTCTTTATCAATACTCATATTTGTATTTTTAATAGAAAAATTAACTCTATCATGAATATCGTCTGGATTATATTTTTTAAGCCTAACTCTTGCTTTATGTGCATCCACTTTATCCGCTATTATTAATGCAGCTGATACATCACTTACTGTTTTCCCTGTTTCCTCTTCATGATTCCCGACAGCAGCACAAATATCGCAAACCTCATCACAATCCATTCCAGCATCTAATAATAGCGGAAAAAGAATTGTTCCTGCTGTTAATCCATGATGTTTTCTGTTCACCATGTTTCCTACGTCATGCACCCATCCAGCAATTTTAGCAAGCTCACATCTTCTCTCATCAACCTCAAGCTGCTCTAATATGCTTCCTGCTATTTTGCTGACATATCCAACATGTCTTGGTCCATGGTCTGTATATCCAATCGCCTCTAAACATTGATTCGCTTTTTCTATCAACATCTTCACGTTCTCATTTGCTTTTATATCCCAGTATGTCAACTTACTCATCAAAGTCTTCCTCCCGATTCAATTCCTCGCTGTTTTCTTCATTTGTCAATGATGATAAATATTTAAAATCTTCATCATCACTAAAATCACGATCAATATTAGACTCTTCTCCTAATTCTTCTAACGCCTCTTTTATGGCACAAAAATTATAATAATTAGTCGATGGATCTTTCATTCTGTCTTTTAAATAATCCGCACATTCAAGTTTGCCGATTTTCGAAAGCATTAATGCATACATCCCTGACTTAGAAAAATCATTTAAAAAACAATCCAAAGCGTATTCATAAGCTTCATCATCGTTTTTTAGTTCAGATAAAATGTCTAAAAAACTGTCTTTAGAATACTCCGACTTTGCCTCAAGATATGCTGTTTTTAAATCTGGCTTTATATCATGTGCATTATTTATCAAAATCTTAATCATAGCTTCTGATGATTCTGATCTGGTTTTTAAATTTTTTATCTCTTTTATATAATCTTCAATTGGATGCACACCATTCATTTCGCTGATAAGTTCAACGCAGTATGCTTTTATTTTATCGCTTTTTTCGTCTTCACCCTCAAAGTTTCTTATCGTCGAAATCAAAATAGGATATACCGTTTCTTTAAGTTCTATCATTCTGTTTAATAAAGGACCAGGCACAGGCGTCCCTGAATAAATATATTTTCCAAGCTGTTTAAACAGATTTAACGGACTATCAATGTTGTTAAAAAACTCTGAAGGAGATTTTCCTCCAAAAACTTCAGACGGAATCTTAAGCCAATTTTGATAGACTTCTGCTATTCTATCATCAACAACTTCATAATCATCTTCACTTAGACCTTGTTCTTTCATCCAAACTTTTATATATTTATGAAACTCTTTTTCAAAATCCATCATGGTTATCCTCCTTCTTTTTAAGTTCGATTTTCTAATAACTTTTCCAAAACTCTTCTAGATTTTCTAACAATATCAATCGAAACTTTAAAATCAGCACAAACTCTTTCCATAGAAATATTATTTCCGCCTCTTTTTGCTGATAAATATACAAACGCAGCTGCAATGTGTTTTTTGTGTTTTGGATTAAGTTCATTTAATCCGCCTCTTTCGCTGAAAAGACTGTAAATCATAAAAAATTCGTCTGTTAAATCTTGATTCCCTATCTTATTAAAATAACCTACAACCATCAAAAACATGTCTTGAAATTCTCCAAATAACAATTCACTGTCTTTGATATCACTGTCTTTATAATATTCTTCGACTTTACCATCGATGTCTGCGAAAAATGGCTCTTTTTCACCATTTTCACATAATGTCTCTATAATTTTCTTTTTAAATAATGGTCTTATCTTCGGCTTTAAAAGCTGACGATATAAAATCTTCTTAGATTTTTCATCATCAAAGGATGATAATAAATCTATAATCTTAAGTCTAAAGTCAAGCTTTGCACTATCTAACGCCCAAATTATAAGGTCATAAAATCTTTTGCTGTTTTTCCAACGCTCAAAAGTCTCTTTATCAGAAAATTTAAACATCCTTTCAAGATAATCATGTCTGTTCTTAATTTCTTCTTCTGGCAACTCAAATAGATATTCAAGTTTGTTGTCACGTTTGCCGTCAATAGCTTTATTAGTTTCTTCAATAAAATATTGCGCAATCGTATTAGTCGGTACTATTTTTATTATACTTTCCCAATATGATATTGCTTCATTATGTTTTTTTAAGTTATAAGCAGCAACGCCGGCAGAATGTAAAATTATTATATCGTGAGGATTAAGCTCTAATAAATCTAAAATACATTCATACGCCTCATTATACATACCTATCCATGTAAGAATAAAAGCTGCTTTTTGCAAATCATCCGGCGATGAAATATCTGTTTCTTGAAGTTCTGAAATAAACTTGTTGACTGAAAATTCATCACCTAATGACTTATAAAAAATAATCAAATTTGAAATAGCTGTAATGTTTTCAAAGTCAATACTCAAAACAGCTTCAGCACTATCTATCGCTTTGTTTATTTCTCCTTTAGCATAATAGGCTAAAGACAAATCATTTAAAACGACTGTGTTTTTTGGATCATCATCTAATATTTCATTATAAATATCTATACTTTTATCTTCATCGTTATTTGCAATAAACTTTCTTGCTTTTGAAATCCTTGCATAATCGTATACTTCATCACTAGTCACAAGTCCTAAATCTGATAAATCTGATTCGTTATTTATAAAATCAAAAAACGACTCAATTTCTTCAGCATACTCACCTTTCGGATTATCGCTTAAATATCTTTTAAAGCATTTATCAGCGTTATTTAGATAACTCAACCCCATAAAGTTGCATCCCATAATAAATGAGCAGTCATCTGCAAGTCTTGGATTATTTCTCATCGCTTCATAAATAATCGCATTCGATTCTTCAAAAAACTCAAGTTCAGTATAAATATCTGCCATGCCTGAAATATAATCGAAATTATCAGGTTCTAATTCACTTGCCTTTCGATAAAAAACCAGCGCATCAAGTACACGATTATTGTTATTCGCTTGCTTCGCTTTTTTATAATAAAACGCAGCCGGTTGTTTAAACGGCAGAATATTCTTTTTTTTCTCTGTATTTATTTTATTATTCATAACTTATGCCCTAATTGCAACAAACTGTATCCTTTCAGATTTTTCGTTAACTTCATTTTTGCTGAAACAATCATATATCATTGTTGTTTTAAATCCAGATTTATTTAATATCTTTTCAATCATTTTTACTGAATGAATAAATTGTACATGTTTTTCATCAAACCTTCTAAAAAGTTCTCCTTCTTTTATAAACAAGGTAATATCCATTATAACATTTTCATCGCTAATTTGGTTTGTCCAAATAAAGGTCATTTCTTCACTGTCCTCAAAAAAAGTATTATTTCCTAATATACTTTTAAGCTTATATAAACTGCTTATATCGAAAAGCAAAACACCATTAGGTTTTAGTGCATTATATATGCCTTTAAAAAAAATACTTAAATCATCAATATGTATGTAATTTATGACATCACATACAGCTAAAACAGCATCTACTTTTTTATGCAGTTCAACTTCAGACACATCTTGACATATGAACGGAATAATCACACCAGCTTCTCTCGCTTTTTCTTCCGCTTTTCTCAGCATCTCTTCTGATATATCTAGACCTATTAGATCAAAGCCCATTTTCTTAAGCTCGATGCTTATGCTTCCTGTACCGCATCCAACCTCTAGAAGCGTAGATTTTTTTAAAACACCATTTTCTTTTAATAGAATAGATAAATATTTTGCCCAATCAGGATATGAAACATCCGTCATCAGTTCATCATATACTTTTGATAGATATTCATAGCTTTTCAAGCAATTATCTCCTAAAATTCTTAATCAAAACAATACCCTTTATATAACTATACTATATATCAAAAGCTAAAATAATTCCATCTTAACATTATAAACTTTTGTGCCTTTATAGATAGAAAACGGATGCCATAATTTCTGACATCCGCCTTTAATATATATTACCTTTTTCTTATACAATATTTATTTTGCAAATTCTATTGATCTGGTTTCTCTGATAACATTAACTTTAATTTGACCAGGATAATCTAAATCTTTTTCGATTCTTTTTACTATATCCTTTGCCATCAAATGTGTTCCAGCATCATCAACATCATCCGGTTTTACGATGATTCTGACTTCTCTTCCTGCTTGAATAGCGAATGTTTTTTCTACACCAGCAAAAGAGTTTGCAATTTCTTCTAATGCTTCTAGACGTTTTACATAGTTTTCTAGTGTCTCACGTCTTGCACCAGGCCTTGCTGCTGAAATAGCATCTGCTGCTTGAACCAACACAGCTTCTACAGTTGTAGCTTCAATATCGCCGTGATGAGCCATTATCGCATGGATAACATTATCTTTCTCACGATATTTTTTAGCTAAATCTCCACCAATTTGAATGTGGGGCCCTTCTATTTCATGATCTGCTGCTTTACCTATATCATGCAATAAACCTGCACGTTTAGCAAGCTTCACATCAGCTCCAATCTCTGCAGCCATAATAGCGCAAAGATGAGCAACTTCTATAGAATGTTTTAAAACATTTTGACCATAGCTTGTTCTAAACTTAAGTCTGCCAAGCAGTTTAACGATTTCATGATGTAAGTTATGAACTCCAACATCAAACATCGCCTGTTCGCCAGCTTCTCTAATCTGAGTTTCAACATCCTTTTCGGCCTTTTTAACCATCTCTTCTATTCTTGCCGGATGGATTCTTCCATCTAAAATTAAGCGCTCTAAAGCGAGTCTTGCGACTTCTCTTCTTATCGGATCGAACCCAGAAAGTATAACAGCCTCGGGAGTATCATCAATAATCAAATCAATTCCCGTAGCTGTCTCTAATGTTCTGATATTTCTTCCTTCTCTTCCGATAATTCTGCCCTTCATTTCGTCATTAGGCAAAGGAACAACCGAAACAGTATATTCAGCAACATGGTCTGCTGCAACTCTTTGGATAGAATTAGCAAGGATCACCCTTGTTTTCTTATCTGCCTCAAGTTTAGCTTGGCTTTCAATTTCTCTTACCAAAACAGAAGCATCACGTTTTGCTTCAATTTCAATTTTTTCTATCAACAAATCTTTTGCTTCAACACTGGTCATGCCAGATATCTTTTCAAGTTGTGCGATTTGCTGGTTAAACACATTTTGAATATCTTCTTTTGCTTTTGTAAGATCTTTTTCTTTTTTGGTTATATGTTCTTCTTTTTGATCGATAGTATTGAGTTTTTTATCCAAAAGTTCTTCCCTTTGGATTATTCTCTTTTCTATTCTTTGTGTTTCATTTCTGCGGTCTTTTGTTTCTCTTTCAAGCTCATTACGCAGTTTCAGCACATCTTCTTTCGCTTCTAATATTGTCTCTTTTTTAATCGCTTCAGCTTTCTTTTGAGCATCATTTATCATTTTTCTAACTGATTCTTCTGCTCTTGCTACTTTAGCCTCTGCAATATTTTTTCTATAAAAATAGCCAACAACTAAGCCAAAAATTATTCCTACAATTGCTGCAATTAAGCCTATAATAATATTCATCTATTCACCTCCATTTATCTATTGTTTATTTATTTCGTTATATTAAGCAAATAATAAGACATTTCAAAAAAAATTATCATTTCATTTTATAATTATACTTCTATTATTGTCAAGCTTAGTTTGTCCTTTTTATCAAATAATCAGAGAGCAAAATCAAATCTTTGGCTTTATCTTTAAACATGCCGAGCGCATCTTTCGCATCAGATACAAGATCGTCTGCGATTTTAATCGAGTTATCAAGCCCATAAACATGCGGGAATGTCATCTTTTTCGCTTCAATATCTTTACCAACAGATTTCCCCAAGTTTTTCTCTGTCCCGGTTATATCCAAAACATCATCTACAATCTGAAAAGCAAGACCAATTTTTCTGCCAAAAGTCTCTATTGCGTTAAGCTCTTCTTTGGATGGATTTGTGATTAAAGCACCAGACATTAAAGAAGCAGTTAACATTTTACCAGTCTTGTTAATATGAATTTTATCCACAACATTAATATCAATCTTATCCTCTTCGATATCTTCACTTAAAATATCTGCACACTGCCCTGATATCATACCGCTAACACCGACAGATCTTGCAATATAATCGGTTGCTAAAAGATGAGCTTTTATGTTTTCGCTATACTTTAATGCATTCGCCATCAACACTTCATAAGCCATATTTAAAAGTCCATCGCCAGCAAGTATAGCAAAAGCCTCTCCAAACACCATATGATTAGTTAATTTTCCGCGTCTTAACTTGTCATTATCTAGCGCAGGCAAATCATCATGTATCAAAGAATATGTATGAATCATCTCCATAGCACAAGCAATATCCAGTGTTTCTTTTAAATCTCCGTCTAACAGCTTATTTGCTAAAATATTAAGCACTGGTCTTACTCTTTTGCCTCCGGCAGATATGCTGTACCACATTGATTCCATAAGCTTCGGCTCAATATCTCTTTCATCGAAAAGCACGCTTATACGCTCGTTTACCTCACTGATATAATCAGTTATAAATACCCTGTTACCCATTTCTTCTTATCTCCTGTACTAAACTATTTAAAATCTTTTTTAATTATTTCAATTTTATTTTTATATTCGGCAAGCTTTTTTTCACATTCCGATGCAAGTTTCATCCCTTTGTCAAAAAGCTTAAACGATTCTTCTAAAGAAATATCCTGGTCTTCAATTCTCTTAGCAATTTCCTCAAGATCTTTCATCTTTTTATCAAAAGTCTCACTCATATTATTCCTCTTCTTTCTTCTTTATAACCTTAGCATATATGCTGCCATCAGCAAACGTTGCCATAAAATCTTTTCCTTTGTCCAGTTTTTTTGCGCTGTTAATTACTTTTCCTTTTAAATCAGTAACATAAGAAAAACCTCTGGATAAAATCCTGTTTGGCGATAACGCCGTTAGTTTTTCTTTTTGTTCGCTTAGTCTAGAATTTTCTGCATTATAAACCATCTGAATTCTATCTTCGAATGATTTTATCAATAAGTCTAATCTTGCTTGTTTTGCTGTGATTCTCTCGCTGGGAGAAAACCTTTCCAACAAAATTTTTTTCTCATTTAAATAAGACTCGTTTTTAGTTACTTTATGTCCTAATATATCCCCAAATCGTTCTTTATAATATTCAATATTTCCAATAATATCAGAAAGTGTCGGTATACAAATCTCAGCTGCAACCGACGGTGTTGGTGCTCTTAAGTCTGCTACAAAATCTGATATCGAATAATCAATCTCGTGTCCGACTGCTGATACAACCGGTATTTTAGATTCAAATATTTTTCTTGCTAAATTTTCATCATTAAAGGCAAACAAATCTTCAAAAGATCCTCCGCCTCTGCCGATAATCACTAAGTCAACAACTGCCTCATTATTAAAATAATCAAGTCCATGTATCAAGTCTGCCGGTGCATCGTCACCTTGTACAACAGCGGAATAAATTTTTATAGAAATCTCAGGAAACCTTCTTGTCGCAACGTTCACTATATCGTGCATAGCAGCTCCGGCAGCAGAAGTTATCACTCCAATATTAAAAGGAAACCTCGGAATAGGCTTTTTGTATTTTTCATCAAAAAGACCTTCATCCTCTAATTTATCTTTAGTAAGCAAAAATTTCTCATACAAGTCGCCTTTGCCTTCTAAGCTAATGCTGTTAACTATCAAATTTATCTTTCCAAACTTTTTATAAAACCCTATCTCTCCGCTCACCACCACCATTGAACCGTTTTCTATAGCCTCGGCAATAATCGAAGTATCAAATATGATGCAGCTTAATGAACATATCGCATCCTTGATTGAAAAGTATGCTTGACCTTTTGAAGATAAACTAAAATTAGTTATCTCACCTCTTACTTTTACTCTCGTAAGCATCGGGTCTAAAAGCAGCTTTTTCTCTAAATATTCGCTGACTTGCGAGACACTAAAAACTGTATCAGCCATAAAGCTCTCCTGCTAAAACAGTATTAGATAAAAGCATTGTTCTTGTCATAGGTCCAACACCGCCTGGTACTGGTGTTATATATCCTGCTTTATCTTTAGCATCATCATACATAACATCACCTTTAAGTTTGCCGTCTACTCTTGAAGTCCCTACATCAATCACAATACTTCCATCTTTAATGTATTCTGATGTGAAATATTCAGGAATACCGATAGCAGCAATTAAAATATCTGCATTTGCGCATATGTCTTTCAGGTTCTTTGTCCTGGAATGACATATTGTAACTGTAGCGTTTTCTGATAAAAGCAGCATAGCAACTGGTTTGCCTACAATATTACTTCTTCCTACGACTACAGCATTTAATCCGCTAATTGATTGACCTGTTGTTTTTATTAACTCTATTATACCTTTAGGTGTACATGCAACAAACCCTTCACCACCAACAAATAAACTGCCAGCGTTAGCTACATGAAAACCATCTACATCTTTTTTTGGATCTATAGCTTTTATAATCGCCTTTTCATCGATTTGATCCGGAACAGGCAATTGCACCAAAATTCCGTGTATTTTTTCATCATTGTTAAGCTTGTCTATTAAGTTAAGCAATTCAAGCTGAGATGTCTTTTCAGACAATTTATGAACAGTTGAGTTTATGCCGACTTCTAAACAATCCTTGTGCTTATAATTTACATACGTCGATGAAGCAGGATCATCTCCTACTAAAACAACAGCAAGACCGGGGGTTATCCCCTTGTCTGCTCTAAGTTTACCAATTCTTGTTTTTAATTCTTCTTTAATCTCGCCTGACAGCTTCTTGCCGTCGATTATTTCGCCCATACAGCCTCCATAAAAATTATTAAAATATAAAAAGCCCAGTTATTATTAAAAAATAATTACATGGGCAAAAGATTAGCTATCTACTTTTTTAACATCAATATTTTTAAGACATCCTGCCAAAACTCCATTAATAAACTTTGGTGATTTGTCAGATGAATATTTTTTTCCTAGCTCAACTGCTTCATTTATTGCAACTTTTTCTGGTATGTCTTCAAAATATATTATCTCAACAACTGCCAAGCGCAAAATAGATAGATCCACTCTTGCAAGTCTTGAAATACTCCAAGATTTTAGGCTGCTTTTAATAACCTCGTCAATAGTCTCTTGATTTGTCAAAAAATTCGAAACTCCCAAACCGATATATTCTCTATCACTATCTGTTAAAGAATCCGATAAAATGTCTCCCATGACATCCAGTGTTTCATGTCCTTGTTGACCTGTTACTGTATACTCATACATCAAAGCCAATAATGCTTCTCTGGCATATCTTCTACTCATATTATTTTATTTGTATATCATCAGATTGTAATTAATCTGCTTTAAAAATCGATTTCGACTTTAAAGTTTCTTCCCTTCAAAAATCATTTTATTTCTTTTCTATTAAATATCTTGTCTATCACATTTTTGATGGCTGTTCTTAAAGCTTTGTTAGATCCAAGAAAAGCCCCAATAACAACAAAAATTAAGATGACCAAGGTTCTCAAAAAACCGATTGTTAATAATAATGCAGCTAAAACGAGCCCAATTCCGCCGCCAAGTATACCGCCGAAATGCCGCTCTATATAATCTTTCATGCTAAAACTGCTCCTTATCCTATTTACCTTTTTTAACAATTCTATCTATTAAAACATCTATATCATAAACTTTTACGCCGCAACGCTCTGTTAAAAACTCTTCGACTTTTGTTTTAATGTTTTCAGTTATTTTAAGCATGTTTGCTTGTTCGCTTAAAAACACAATTATTAAAACATCTATCCCATCTTCTTCTTTAGAAGTCTTGACGTTTGCTTTTATTACATCTGAATCATCTAATATCAGACTCTCAATCATTTCAGAAACAGCTTTATAAGAAATTTTGATTGATCCGTTTCTAGAAGTCAAAATTCTTGCTGCACGTTCATTATTTTGCTTTGATCTTAAAACAGCTACTAATATGATTATAAAAATAACAAATATACAGGCAATTGCAACAATTGCCCTAAGCCCTAAGTCATCATAAAAATTAAAGGTTAAAGTCTCGAAATGCTGCTCATTTATTATCCCTAGAGAACAAAATAAAGTGAAAATGCAGATTGCAAAAGTCAGCAAAATTAAAAAAACCAAAACCAATCTAATTGCAACCTTCAATATATTTCCTCCGTATAATTTTAGTTAAACAAATTATCTACTTAACTCTTTTGTCTTCATGTTTTTCTTCTTTAATTTCTTCTTTGCCTTCAACATGCACACCTTGAACATGAACATTGACCTCAATAACTCTAAGCCCGGTCATAGTTTCAACTGCTTTTTTAACATTTGTCTGAACGCTGTCAGTAACAGAAGGAATTAATGCTCCATATTCTACGATAACATATATATCAATAGCGGCTTCTTCTTTCCCAACCTCTACTTTAACACCTTTTGTTATGGTTTTTCTGCCAAGCAATTCAGCAATACCGTTTCCAAGATTTCCGCACATAGAAGCAATACCATCTATTTCAACAGCTGCCATTCCTGCTATTGCAGCAACAACATCATCTGCATATGATAAACTGCCGTTCTCTTCATTAGTAGTTTTAATATTATTTGCCAAACAGGCCACCTCCATTTCTTTTATTTATTATATCAGATAAATATTTTTTTTACAAACTATCCTTGCGGCATAATTTTAATATTTTTAGCAGGTTGATTCGTTTCAGTTTTTACAATATCCAAAATCTCCGCTGCTTGTTTATCTGTCAAATTTTCTGCCTTTACCACGACATTAACCGATGTAGCCTGCACAGTTACAATTGCATCTAAATAGCCTTTTACTTTTATTAATCCTTCAATTTTTAGCTCCATCTCCATATTTTTCGTTATATCTATCTTTTGCCTTTGAGCCTCGCTTAATACCTCTTGATCTGTTTTTTCATTTTCGATTATAGAATCAAGGTAAGAAACTTCTTTTTCTCTAACTGCTTTCCTATCCTCTTTATACTCTAAGATACTGTCGCCTGTTGAAAGCACAGGAACCTGTAAATCAGTAGATTTAATACCGTCTTCATCCAAAACGGCTGTTTCACCATCAATAATTTCTGCATCAGCTTTAGTTTTGTTACTATTACCGGTGATATTATAATTTATAATTGCAACAATCACAAGCAACGCAACCAACCCAATTACGAGAAATAGACTTCTATTGTTTTTCATAGTTTTACTCCTTATTTTTTCATTTCATAAACTTCAACTTGTTCAGGTGATATGTCTAATAGAGTTTGAATCGCTCCGAGCAAATTATATTTTACGTTGATATCACCAGCACCCTGCGCAATCACAATTACTCCTTTTACAACAGCTGATTTTTCTTTTATTATAAGCGCAGAATCCTGTGAGTTTTTATTGATTGTAACAACTTCCGATTGATGATTTTCTGTTTTTGATGTCGATGTTGCATTATCACTGTTGTCTTCCATTACGCTTGTTTGGATATCTTCTAAATAAACTGGTACAAGTTCTTTACTATATTCATAAGATATTATTACTTTTACTATGCCTGCGCCTTCGATTAAAGACAGTTTTTCTTCTATTTCGGTTTCAATATCATCTTTAACTATTAAATCAGTTGCTTCAGGCTGTTTTTTATCTGTTCTTAAAAAACCGGTATCAAATGAAGAAGAAAAATAAATAACTAAAATTATCACCACAACGATTACAATCATTAGCATTTGTGTCTTTTTTTTAGTTCCTATCGCATCAAGTTTTTTGCTCTTTTGTTGTTCACCTTTTTCATCTTTATCGTTTGTCAAAATTCTCACCTTACAAATTATTAATCTATATTAATTACTATTTCGCTTATCATTATTATATGCATCAAAAAAGTAGCTTGAATAACTCTTGTCTTCTTCACTTATGTTAAAATCATAAATACTTTGATATTCATTTTTTAGTAAATCAAAACTAAAATCTCCTTTTTTTAAAAGCATAACAACAGGTGAAAAAATTAGTAGAATAACTAACAATCCGCATATCAAATTGATATATTTTTTTATGTTTGTTTCGGGTAAAATTAAATCAACTATAGTTATAAGCATTATGCTCATAGTTACGGAGATCCCGAATTCTTTCAAAAATTCACTCATTTTTATCACCTAAACATTATATTCATATTACTTGATGATATTAGCAGACAAATCGTAATAAAAAACATTGATCCTACAACAATAATCAAAATCATCAGGTGTTTTAATACATCAGAAAAACCATCCAACAGTGTAATTACTCTTTTCTCAGAAATCGGTTCTAATGCTGCTGCAGAAAGTTTTAAAAGCATGCTGCATCCTACTATATTTATAATCGGCTTTAATATAATCACAAACATAATAATCAAGCCAGAAATCCCTACAGCATTTTTTAAAAGTAAAGAGCAGGCCGCAACCGTGTCAACAGTGTCAGAAACCATCCCGCCCACGTATGGCACAAGTTTTGAAATAGTATATTTAGTTGCCTTAATCGACACTCCGTCAAAACTGCTGCCTACAAGCCCTTTTATGCTTATCACACCAAGAAACACAACAAATATTATACCAACACCCCATTTAAGTATTGATTTTATTAATCCGGAAAAGTTATTAAGCGATATTTTATTCGAGATATTATCCAGTATTGTAAAAACAATTAGAATAATAATCATAGGCATAAAAGTAGTTTTAACAATCAGCGTTATAAATCCTGTTAGAAATGCAACTATCGGCGAAAACAAAGAAGCGGATACAATTCCGCCTATACTTACCATCAGAACAGATAATATCGGAAATACACTTTGAGTAAAGTTGGATAGGTTATCGATTGTTTCAAGACCTAAGTTAAAGCAAGAGATCAATATGCTGGTCGAAATGCTTGCCACTAAAATATA
>Ga0233437_1005888_pt1 | contig 12941 bp, 4 predicted proteins | sample SI_122_August201_FD_182714 | JGI IMG/M metagenome (GOLD analysis project Ga0233437, IMG submission 182714) | Seawater microbial communities from Saanich Inlet, British Columbia, Canada - SI_122_August2016_200_MG | ecosystem: Environmental > Aquatic > Marine > Inlet | place: Canada: British... | reverse complement strand
ATTTACATTTTTTTATAAAATTTTGATTAATATTTTTTAAAATGAATGTTACCATAGATAAAAATTCCGGATTTTGTTTTGGTGTTGTGCGTGCCATCAACACGGCAGAATCAGAATTGGATAAGTCCGAAAAATTATTTTGTCTCGGAGATATTGTTCATAATGGGGTTGAAGTTAGTCGTTTAGAGGGTAGGGGGCTTAAGATTATTACTCACAATGAATTTCGAAAAATGCATGATTGTAAAGTTATGATCCGTGCTCATGGCGAGCATCCCAATACTTACTCAATCGCAAAAAAAAATAACATAGAATTGATTGATGCCTCATGTCCTGTTGTTTTGAAACTTCAGCAAAGAATTAAAAGAGGATATGATGAAGATAGGAAAACTAAAGGACAGATTGTAATTTTCGGAAAGCTTGGCCATGCGGAAGTTATAGGTTTGGCAGGCCAAACAAATGAAGAAGCAATAATTATTACTAAGGAATCTGATCTTGATAAAATAGATTATTCACGACCAATTCGATTGTATTCTCAAACAACAATGGGCACAGAATATTATAACAATATTATTTCAATAATTAAAGAAAGAGCAGTAGTTTTAAATCCTGATAATAAGGTAGATATTATAATTCATAACACAATTTGCAGGCGTGTGGCAAATAGAGTTCAGCAAATAGAAGAATTTGCCTTCATGTTTGAGGTTATTATCTTTGTGAGTGGGAAAAAAAGTTCCAACGGAATGTTTTTGTATGGAGTAAGCAAATCGGTAAATAAAAACACTTACCTTGTTTCTGATTTTACTGATTTACAAAAAAGTTGGTTTGATGGATTTAATACAGTTGGTGTTTGCGGTGCAACTTCAACTCCAATGTGGTTAATGAAAAAAGTGGCTAAAGAAATTGAGAAGATTTAAGGATGGAGTATTGGAGTGATGGAGTTTTGGAATAATGGAGTTTTGGAGTGTGGAAAATTCCTGAGAATCTGTGAATTTAATTTCCATTATTCCAAAACTCCATCACTCCGTTACTCCTTATGCGTTTATTTTCCTAAGAATGCTAAAATTACTAAGCTCTGAATCAAATTTATTCCTAAATTGCATAAAAATAGAAATATCATTTAATCACTGGTAATCAACATAATGTTTTTACAGAAACTAACATTAAATAATTTTAAAAATTGTAAAGAAGCTGAATTTGACTTTTCTGAAAAGATCAATTGTTTTATTGGAAATAATGGGGTAGGGAAGACCAATATTCTGGATGCAATTTATTACTTATCTTTTTGTAAAAGCTATTTTAATTCAATTGATTCGCAAAATATTTTACATTCCGAAAATTTCTTTTCAATTCATGGTATTTATGTGAAAAACGGAGATAGCACAGATATAATTTCATGTAGCCTGGAACAAAACAAACGAAAAAGATTCAAGCTTAATAAAAAGGAATATAGTCGTTTGTCGGATCATATCGGTCTTTTTCCACTTGTAATGATATCACCTTACGATAGAGATTTAATAAATGAAGGAAGTGATATTCGACGGAAATTTATTGATGGAGTTATTTCGCAGTTCGATAAAATATATTTGGACAATTTGATAAAATACAATAAAGCCCTCGAACAAAGAAATTCACTTTTGAAACGTTTTGCTGAAAATAATTTCTTTGATATTGAAGCACTTGAAATTTGGAACGAGCAATTGATTAAATACGGAAACCGGATTTTTATTCAACGAAAAAATTTTTTAGGGGATTTTATTCCAATTTTTAAAGACTATTTTGAGTTTTTGACTTCCCATCTGAAAAATAGTTCAAGCCAATTGGAAACAGTTAATATTGAATATGATTCGCAATTGAAAGATAATGATTTCAGGAATATGCTTGAGAATAATCTTCAAAAAGACAGGATGTTAAAATATTCTACGGTTGGTACTCATAAAGATGATTTAAATTTTACAATTGGCGAATATCCAGTCAAAAAATTTGGTTCACAAGGGCAACAAAAATCTTTTGTAATTGCAATAAAACTTGCTCAATTTGAATACACAAAAAAAATAAAAGGCTTTAAACCTGTTTTGTTATTTGATGATATTTTTGATAAGCTTGATAATCTAAGAGTTGAGCAATTAATTAAATTAGTTAGCAATAATAGTTTCGGACAGGTTTTTATTACTGATACCCAAAGAGAAAGAATTGAAAAAGTATTCCATACCGTTAAAATAGATCATAAAATTTTTCAGATTTCAAATGGTAAATCGCTTGAAATTTCAAATATTTAGATTAGGGGATGAAATTAGAAATTAGAAAATCAATAGAAAACCTATTTTTCGATGATAAAAACAGAGTCGCAAAGACGCAGAGAAATATAATGTTACATTCTCAAAATAACTGAAAGTAAAATCTCTGCATCTCAGCGTCTCAACGTTCAATCAAACAAATGTTCTAAACGTATAACGAAAATATTCAATTAAAAAACAATGCGAATATCAAACGACCAAACAATAAAAGAAGTCATAATGGATTTGCTAAAGGCTTACAGGATTGAAAACAAGGTTCTATCAGTACGTTTAATAAATTCATGGGAAAAAGTTACGGGGAAATTAATTTCAAAGCATACGACAAATTTATATGTTAAACAAAAAACTTTATTTGTTTACCTTGATTCGGCAGCCTTGCGAAATGAACTTTCTTATGCAAAAGAAAAAATTATTAAGGCATTAAATAAAGAGGTAGGAGTAGAGGTTATTACGGATATTAAGTTTTCCTGATTTATTAAGATTTTTGATTTTCGATTGATGGTTTTTGATTGATTATCTCCTACAATAGTCAACCAATTTAAGGGAATGACAGGGATATCATCCCTGCCTTTGCCGAAACGGCTTCGTGCAGGCAGGCCTCAAGAAGAATACAAAATATTGATTACGCATTGAAACTCAAAAGGGATGCCATCCCTATACGCCATTTATAGTGTTAAAGAAAAAATGCTTAGTGATTGAATATGTTTCGCTTCCTTATTGTTTAGGAAATATATTCTTTTGATTTTTTTCCAGCAATTAGACAATTCGCACCCTCCTTATTCGTAAAGGGTTTGGTGTGGAAAAACATACAGTACTAAAACATTGGATTCCTGATCAATATTCATTAATTTAATAAATATATAAAAAAAACCTTTGTTTTTTGAATTATTATGTTATAACTTTACACCGTTATAAATAATTAAATAATATAAATACGGAAAATGTTAGGTTTTTATATCTTCCATTCTTGACCAAATGAAGTAATTAAAGAGAGTCCTCTCTTTAAAAAGTTTGACAAAGACCGTAAAATGCATTGCTAAGCAATGTGGAAATTTTGTTTTGCAATGCTAAGTTTAACAGTTAATATTGAAATATTGATAAAATAAATTAATTTAAACAACTTAAACAAATGCATTATGAAAAAAATTACACATTCCATTTTGAAAGCAATGCCTGCTTTCTATCAGAATTATCCAAATGACAAGGCAGATAAAAAACAGAAAACCAAGAATATCTGTAATCGGAAATCCGTCAGTCTATTTATTTCCCTGACAATCATTATCTTTTTTTCAACAAATGTTTTTTCCCAGGCAATCCTTACTCATACTTCGGATGCGGATTTTAATAAAGGTTATATCAATAATATGCTTGTTACAGGTGGAAATGTTATTCTACCAAACCAGGCAAGTGGTATGGGCTCATGGATTACTACTACAACTTTACCGAAACAATTAAGAGATCAAAAGTTAACATTATGGGATAACCGGATTTATTTAACCGGAGGTTATAACCCATCAAGCGGTTATTCTAATTCTGTATATATGGCATCGGCTAGTGCCGGTATAGGTAGCTGGACGACACTTGCTTCACTGCCTGTTGGAGTTTGTGATCATGCTGTTGTTGCTGCAAACGGATTTTTATTTGTAATAGGTGGGCATCAGGATGGCGCTCCATTTAGCGAGATTTATTATGCAAAGTTTAAAACCAATGGTACCCTTGAGGAATGGCAAATAAGTACTGTTAGCCTTCCACAACCATTATGGGGACATACAGCCTCTTATGTTGACGGACATATTTATGTTGCAGGAGGCTCAAATCAAGCTGAAAAAGGTACAGCTTTAAATACTGTTTATTCAATAACACTTAATCCAAAGGATGACTTGGTTTCAATAACCGTATTGCCGAATACACTTCCTGCACCCAGAAACCAACATTCAATGGTTGTCTATGGAAAATACATGTATATACTTGGTGGTTATGATAATACAAATCAAAATAGTAATACAACATATTATTGTCAGGCAGATAATGCCGGTGGAACTTCGGTATGGCAAGCAGCCGATACTTTACCTCAGCCTGTTTACGGGCATTCATCTACTTGTTATAACGGAATAATAACTATAATGGGTGGGTATTACTCAACTGATACTATACCAAGCAATTCAAATTATTATGCAAATGTTGACAGTGCATTTAATTTTATTTGGACTCCGTTTTTTTCCTACCCTCAATATCGGGCTAATGGCGAAGCATTAGCCATCAACGGAAGAATTTTCTATCTTGGTGGTGAGGATATTTTCTTAAATGTATTAAATAATTGCTTTTATTCCAACCTTTCCCTGTCATCGAATAAAGTACAGGACGGAAGATATATTTCACCAGTTTTTGACCTTGGGGATAACCGGCAGATTACCGAATTAAGTTATCAAGGTTCAAATATGGGAGATTATAATATTTATTATCGCTATGCCGACAACGGTGGAATTTGGAGTTCATGGGTGGACGGGGCCCAGATTAATCCGATACCGCTTTCTTTAAACAAGAGGTATTGTCAATATATGTTTTTATTTGAATCAGGTGATATTAACAATTCGGTATCATTACACAGTGTTTCGCTGGAATTTACTGCAACACAGGTTTGCGGTACTATTAGCGGTACCCTTAACTGGACAAAGGCAAACAGCCCTTACATAGCTACCTGCGATATATTTTTATCAAGTGGAACACTAACGATCGATGCAGGTGTTGAAGTGTTATTTGTTAATGAAACCGGTTTTGAAATAGGACAGGCAAACCTGCTTTGTAATGGTGCAGTTGATGACTCAATAAAGTTTACAAGTTTTGATGGTGGTTCAGGCATTTGGGAGGGAATATATTTCAATTCCAACAGCGATAATGGCGTAGCTTCTGCAATAACGTACACAATAATTGAAAATGCCGGGTTTGGAAGCAGAAATGCAAATCTTTATTGTAGCAGCACTTCTCAACCTACATTAACGAATTGTTTTTTCAAACAATCAGAGGGACATGGAGCACATTTGTACTATTCATCTCCTACTTTTAATCAGTGTATATTTGAAAATAATACAAGTGCCGGATTATATTGCAATTACTCCTCACCAACAATAACTTATTCTAAAATAGAGAATAATGAAAGCCATGGGGTTTTATTGAGTTCATCCTCCCCTCAAATTTGGAATTCTGAAATAAAAGATAATACTGAATATGCTATCTATTGTGCTAATCCCAATAGTTTCCCCGGTATTTTAGGAAATACTTATTCCGGAAATATATATAATGCAGTAGTCTATGCCGGAGGTGATATGAACACAAGCGGTACCTGGTATAATGATGGTATTGATTATATTGTTTTAAGTGATATCATAATTTGGAATTCACCAAATCCCCGCCTTACAATTCAACCTGGAGTTACATGCAGGTTTGAAACCGGTATAGAATTACAAATTGGTTCTGGTGGTTATGCCGGTGAATTATATGCTACGGGAACTGCCGGCAATCAGATTGTTTTCACCTCATTAAATGACTCAATTGGCGGTTGGAATGGAATATTTTTTGATAATGCTAGTGATGCTAATGGCGCTACATCTAATTTGCAATATTGCATAATCGAAAAAGGAAATCAATATAATATTTCTTGTTACTATACAACTCAGCCTGCAACAATTAACAATTGCACCATACAAAATTCCGCAATTCATGGATTGAAATTTGATAATTCCACAATTTCGGTTGATAATTGCTTAATAGAAAATAACCTGTCAAGTGGAATATATTGTAATAATTCTGCACCTATAGTAACATATTCTGCAATTCAGAATAATGGCAGCCATGGATTTTCTTTAAGTACATCCTCCCCGCAGATTTATGACAATGAAATAATAAATAATACTGAATATGCCATTTATTGTGCTAATCCGAATAGTTTCCCGAATATTTCAGGAAATACATATTCAGGTAATTATTATGATGCAGTGGTTTATGCCGGAGGAGATATGAACATAAACGGTACATGGTATTCCGATGGATGTGATTATATTGCAATAGGAGAAATAAAAGTTGGAAAATATGGTGATAAATGTCGGCTTACAGTAGAACCGGGGATTAATTGCAAATTTATTGCCGGTTTGGGATTACAAATTGGTTGGTCTCCTTATGGCGCTGAATTATATGCTATAGGAACTTCCGACAGCCTAATTACTTTTACTCCATTTGACGATAATATCGGAGGCTGGGAAGGAATATATTTTGATAATTATAGTGATGAATATGGTGCTACATCTAATTTGCAGTATTGTGTGATCGAAAAAGGAAATCAATATAATATGTATTGTTATTATACAGTTCAACCGACAATGAATAATTGTATCATAAAGAATTCGGCAGATGAGGGAATTTATCTTCAAAATTCTAACATTACAATTGATAATTGCACAATGGAAAATAACACAGATGAGGGTGTTCTTTGCAATAATTCATCACCTGAAATCACAAATTCTACAATTCAGAATAATGGCAGCCATGGATTTTCATTGAGTTCATCCTCTCCGCATATCTATGACAATGAAATATTAAATAATACGGAATATGCCATCTATTGTTCTAATCCTATTAGTTTTCCGAATATTTCAGGAAATACATATTCAGGTAATTATTATGATGCAGTGGTTTATGCCGGAGGAGATATGAACACAAACGGTACCTGGTATTCCGATAACTGTGATTATATTGTAATAGGAGAAATAAAAGTTGGAAAATATGGTGATAAATGTCGGCTTACAATAGAACCGGGGATTAATTGTAAATTTATTGCCGGTGTGGAATTACAAATCGGTTGGTATCCTTATGGCGCTGAATTATATGCTATAGGAACATCCGACAGCCTGATTACTTTTACTTCATTAAATGATACCATCGGCGGTTGGGAAGGAATATATTTTGATGATTTTAGTGATTCTTATAGTGCTACATCTAATTTGCAATATTGTGTGATCGAAAAAGGAAATCAGTATAATATGTATTGTTATAATACTGTTCAACCAACGATGAGTGATTGTATCATAAGAAATTCAGCAGATGAGGGGATTTGTCTTCAAAATTCTAACATTACTATTGATAATTCAACAATTGAAAATAATGTCAGCCATGGATTTTCTTTGAGTTCATCCTCTCCGCAAATATGGCACAATAAAATAATAAATAATACTGAATATGCCATCTATTGTGTTAATCCGAATAGTTTCCCAAATATTTTTGGAAATACATACTCAGGAAATTATTATGATGCTGTGGTTTATGCCGGAGGAGATATGACCTCAAGTGGAACATGGTATTTCGATAATTGTGATTATATTGCAATAGGAGGATTAAGAATTGGAAAAAATGGTAATAATTGCCGGCTTACAATAGAACCGGGGATTAATTGCAAATTTGAGGCCGGTGTTGGATTGCAAATCGGGTGGTATGCTTATGGAGGTGATTTATACGCTATCGGAACACCTGACAGCCTGATTACTTTTGCTCCAACAAACGATTCTATCGGTGGCTGGGAAGGAATATATTTTGATGATTTTAGTGATTCTTATGGTGCTACCTCTAATTTACAATATTGTGTAATTGAAAAAGGAAATCAGTATAATATATATTGTTATAATACTGTTCAACCGACACTCGAGAGAAGCCTTATTGTTTTTTCAAATAATTATGGTTTGCAGTGTAATAATTCCTCGCCACAACTGAAAAATTCACAATTTATTTATAATGGTTCTCATGGTATCTACCTAACCGGCTCAAGCCAGCCTACAATAGGGAATACACCTGAATTGGGCTGTGATATTTATTTTAACGATGGTTATGAGGTATATAATAATACGGGCAATGATATTAATGCACGTTACAATTTCTGGAAAAGTACCGATCCTGGTTATATTTCAAGCCGTATCTACGATTATTATGATGATCCGGCTAAAGGGATCGTTCACTTTTCCGATCCCGATTCAGTTGGGCTAATAATTATTCCGGATAAATATCACTTATGCGGAGATATTGTTTATGATAATACCGCTTCAACTATCATGGATAGCGTTGATGTTTACGCAATGGATTACCTTCGAAACATTATTGATACTACAAGGTCAGATGAATTCGGACATTTTGAGTTTGATAGTTTATATTTTGGTAAATATCTGTTTGATATTGAACCGAATATTGCCTGGGGAGGAGTTAACTCCACCGATGCCCTTCTGATCATGCAGGATTTTGCACAGGTAAGCATCCTTACGGGAGTTAAAGAAGATGCAGCTGATGTTAACTGGAGCCATACGGTTAATGCTACCGATGCATTATTGGTAATGAAACGTTATGCAGCAGTAATCAACAGCTTTGTGGTAGGCGACTGGTTACTTGGTTTGGATACATTATTGATTGATGGAGTAACTGATACTATCCATGATTTTAAAGCACTTTGTTATGGAGATGTAAATGGATCATATACTCCGCCAACAAAATCTGACGGTACTATTATGCTCGAGTATGATGATGTTTTGGCGGTAAATTCATTTGAGGAGTTTGAGTTACCTGTCAACGTAACAGAATATCTTGAAGTTGGGGCTATTTCGCTTGGTTTATATTATCCTGAGAATTACCTTGAAGTATTGGATGTTACAAATGATGCAGGAAATATTATCTGGTCGGCAAAAGAAGGCATGGTAAGGATTTCCTGGGCAAACTTAGCTCCGGTGTATTTGAATGAAGAAGAAACTATGATAACACTTCATCTAAAATCAAAGGATGTTTCATCGTTAACTGAACCAATACAAATTGGCTTAGAACTAAATAGCGAACTTGCAAATGGAGAGGCCTCAGTATTGGAGGATGTGGTTTTAAGTACTTCGGAAATAGTTGGAGAAGTAATGGGAGTAATGGAATATGATACTAAAGGATTTTACCTTAGCAATAACTACCCAAATCCATTCACTAATAAAACAACAATTCAATACACAATTCCAGAAAACGGACAAGTTAAACTACTTGTTTACGATATGTTTGGCAAACCGATTGCAGAATTGGTTAACGAAGCGCAAACTGCCGGTTCATATAAAATACGATTTGAAAATGCGAAGTTGAAAGCAGGTGTTTACTTTTATAAAATAGAAGTTAAAAGCAAAACCGGGCATTTTTCAAAGGTTAAGAATATGATCATTACGAAATAATTTGAATTCATCTGATTATTAAAAGATAATAATTATGAAATCAATAAAGAATCATAAAATATCACTGCTGCTATTTGGATGTATATTTCCGGTTATTTTGTTTTCACAAAACATAATAACAACAGCAGAATCGAATTCTACTTGCCCTACAGAAGTTTTGATACCTGTCAGCGTTAAAAACTTCGATAGTGTTGCAGCAATTTCATTAGCGCTAATTTATGACACATCTATCCTGAATTACGAAAATTACCAGAATCTTCATGACTCCCTTGTTGGAGGATTTGCTGTAATAAATTCATCGAGTGATAAGGTTATAATTTCATGGGCGTCTATAACTCCTGCAACTGTGGCTGATAATGATACACTTTTGGTACTTAGGTTCTCATCTAACGAAGGCTCTACCACACTAATCTGGGATACTATTACACCCGGCAACTGTGAATACAGCGATTTCAATGGAACAATAATACCTTCGAACTATGTGAATGGGAATGCATTAGTATATTCAGTCCCTGAGATAATATCACATCCTTCAAATTCTACAATAACCGAAGGTGAAAATGCTTCTTTCGCTATCACAGCTATCGGCGATGGCTTAAATTATCAATGGCAAGAAAGTACAGATGGTGGAACAATTTGGAATGATTTATCAAATTCATCGCCTTATTCGGGTGTAACGACCAGTACTTTAAACATAACAAATGCAACAATTGGGATGACCGGCTTTCTTTACCGTTGTGTTGTAGGTGGGGAATGTCCGCCGATTGTTACTTCAAATTATGCTTTGCTTACGGTTAATCCCTTACCTCAACTGATTAGTACTACTGCTCAAACAATGACAATTTGTAATGGAATTATTTCAGTTCCCATTACAGTTAATAATTGTGTAGGAGTTGGTGCAATTTCACTAACTTTAGCATATAACACTTCGTATGTAACTTATTTAGGTTTTCAGAATCTTAATCCTGAACTTTCATCAGGCAATACAGTCGTAAATGCATTAGATGGAAAAATATATTTTAACTGGGCATCACTTACTGAAGCAAATATTGGAAATGCTATTCTCTTTGAACTGCTTCTTTATGCATCATCCGGGACCTCTAACCTAATCTGGCAGGATCAGATAGCGGGAAGTTGTGAATACAGTGATGTTTTCGGAAATGTGATTAATTCCGATTATTTTAATGGAATAATTACGGTACAAGCTTCGCCTGCAATTACTCAGCATCCTGAAAGTATTTCTGTAATTGAAGGTGAAAATGCCAATTTCAGTATTTCGGCAACAGGAGCAGGATTATTTTTTCAATGGCAGGAAAGCATTGATGGTGGTTCAAATTGGAATGATTTATCAAATACTTCTCCATATTCAGGGGTTACTACAACAACACTTAATATTACGGGAGTGATCATTACAATGGATACATTTTTATACAGATGTGTTGTTAATGGAACTTGTCCACCTTCTATAAATTCAAACTCTGCTCTTTTATCGGTCAATCCTCTTCCTCAGCTAATAACAACAACTGCCCCCACGATTACAACTTGTCCGGATGATATTTCAATCGCTATTACGGTCGAGAATTGTGATGGGGTTGGAGCAATTTCACTGATACTTTTATATGATACTTTAACCTTAGATTATAGCGGATACCAGAACACTCATCCGGAATTATCAAGCGGTGTCTTAGTAATAAATTCATCAGAGGATAAGCTTATAATTAGCTGGGCTTCGCTTACAGCAGCGAATATCGGAAATGGAACCTTACTGGATTTGAACTTTTCAGCACAAACAGGAGTATCAGGACTTGAATGGTTTACTCAGGTTGAAGGAAGTTGCGAATACAGTGATATTGACGGTTCTCTGATCAATTCAACTTATATCAATGGAAATGTGATTGTCCATGAATTACCGTCAATTACATCACAACCATCAAATTCAACTATCTTTGAAGGTGAAAATGCAAGTTTTAGTATCACAGCTTCCGGAACAGGCTTGTCATATCAATGGGAAGAAAGTATTGATTCAAGTGCAAACTGGAACTCTCTGACTAATACGCCTCCATATTCGGGAGTATCAACAAATACTTTAAGTGTCACTAACGCAATTCTTGGAATGAATGGATATGAATACAGGTGCGTAGTTATCGGTACTTGTCCTCCTGCTGATACCTCAATTTCTGCATTACTAACAGTAGAACCACCACTACAGGTAATAGCAACAACTATTGGATCTGTAACAACAATGACTGATACTGTTTCTATTCCTGTAATGGTAATTGATTGTAACGGAGTTGCAGCAATCTCACTTACATTGGATTATGATCCTGTAATTTTAGAATTTATTGGCTATTCAAATCTTTATCCTGATTTATCAACCGGATTTTTAATTGTAAATTCAAATGATGGCCATTGCATAATTTCATGGGCATCAATAACTCCTGCAAATGTTGGTAATGATACTTTAATAAATCTGGATTTCTTAACTCATGTCGGTTCAACAGATTTGATATGGGATACGGGTACACCCGGAAACTGTGAATATAGTGATTCAGATGGAAATATCATTTTATCGGAATATTATAACGGAAATGCAACGATTGATGGAATATTATTGGATATGAAAGTGTTTTTTGAGGGGCCGTTTAATGTTACCCAAATGGAACCAAATTTGAATCCTGATTTCTTGCCTTTATCGCAACCTTATGGAACAACCCCCTGGAATTATACAGGTAGCGAATCTGTAAGTTCATTTCCCGATCCTGATATTGTAGGTTGGATTTTGATGGAGTTAAGGGAAACCACCGGTGATGCCTCCACTGCGACAGATACAACAGTGATTGCAAGGCAGGCCGGTTTTATACTGAACGATGGTTCATTAGTGAGAAAAAATGGTTTCAGCCCACTTGATTTCAAGTTGATTATTTCCCATAATTTGTATGTAGTAATTCAACACCGAAATCATCTTGCTGTAATGTCGGCAAGTCCATTAACAGAAACGGGCGGTATTTATTATTACGATTTCTCAACCGGGGCAGAGCAGGCTTATGGCGGTGCTAATGGACACAAAGAACTTGTAAGCGGAATTTGGGGAATGACCGGAGGTGACGGAAACTCCGACGGACAAATAAATATGCCGGATATTATTAATGTCTGGGCTTGGCAAGCAGGGAATTCGGGATTCCTTGCAGGAGATTTCACAATGGAATCGCAAGTGAACAATATTGATAAAAATGAAATTTGGCTTCCTAACAACGGTGATGGTGCTCAACCACCACAGAACAAGGACGAAATCCCGCAATTAGAATGGCGATTTGCAAATCCTTTGGTAATTCATGGTTGGCCTGCTTTATTTCAATTTGATATTGAGCTAAAATGCAATGAACTGGGAACTTATCATACACAAACGCAAATTTATTTT
>Ga0233437_1005887_pt1 | contig 12943 bp, 9 predicted proteins | sample SI_122_August201_FD_182714 | JGI IMG/M metagenome (GOLD analysis project Ga0233437, IMG submission 182714) | Seawater microbial communities from Saanich Inlet, British Columbia, Canada - SI_122_August2016_200_MG | ecosystem: Environmental > Aquatic > Marine > Inlet | place: Canada: British... | reverse complement strand
TGCACATTTTTTTTTTACTGATTAGTCTTTTGCCACAAAGGCCAACATGTTTAATTTTAAGCAAAAGACAAAAGATCCACCAGATTACGATTCTAAATTAACGTCCTTTCTCCATATTATTAAAAATTATTCTGTTCTGGCTGAAAACTTCTTGGATTCTCTGACCTATTTTACGCGTGTTTTTGATGCGGCTTATGCCTCAGTATATTTCTATGAGAAAAAAACAAACACATTCTTACTCAGAAAGTGGGTCGGTCATGAGCCCAGTCGTTTTTCGATTTCTGGTGATTATGAATTTATGAAATTGATTAAAGGGCGTAAAGGGCCAGTGCATCGGCATGAATTTTTTATTAAAACAAGCAACGAAATGCGACAACCCGCTCTTTTTTATTTTCAACAAACACTATCAAACGTTGTCTGTCCTTTATTTGAAGATGAGGATTGGTTAGGGTTAGTGAATTTGCAAATTGATGAATCCCATAAAGAGAATAATGCTATTTTATTTGATTCCCTTATTGAAATTTATGCTGATTCCTTAAAAAGATGGCTTTTATGCCAGCGTCTTTTGCAGGAAAAGAAACGCTTATCAGAGTTAAGCCATATTAAAGATCAATTGTTATCCAATGTGACTCATGAATTACAAACACCTTTGAACGGTATTTTAGGTATCACAGATGCTTTACTGGACTCAAATGAAGAACCTCTTCCCGCGCAAACCAAGAAACACATAGATCTGATCAAAAAATCGGGAAATGAGCTCAGTCAAACAGTGAATAACATGCTCAAGCTTGTACAAATAGAAGCTAAAAAAGACAAAGTGCGCAAAGAAAAAATTAATATTCTAGGACTGATTAAAGAAGTGGCTTTATTATACAGTGATGCTTGTGCCGGCAATAAAACAAAAATTGTTATTCCTACATCTGAAGAAGAAATATTTGTTTATGTGAATGCCGATCAAATTAGAACTGTGCTTATGAATCTTGTGGGAAATGCCGTAAAATTTACCACTGAAGGACAAATTAGTCTTCATCTGAAAAAAAGTGGCGAAAAATTGCATATCTCAGTTTTAGATACAGGTATTGGTATTGAAGATGAAAAGCTAAATCTTATCTTTGAAGAGTTTTATCAAGCAGATGGTTCTCACACACGCTTGTATGGTGGAACAGGTTTGGGGCTAGCCATTGCCAAGAAAATAGTTATATTGCACAATGGACGTATTTGGGCCGAGTCGCAACAAGGTGAGGGCGCGTGTTTTACGTTTACACTGCCGATGTATCCGGTGTGAGGGGTCGACGGGTCTAGGGGTCGATGGATCTAGGGGGCTTGGGATGTTTGAGTCGCACGTCTCACGGACAACGGACTACGGACAACGAAAGTGCGATCGCACGCTAGACCTGCCAGAGGCAGGCGCGGCGCTAGACCCGGCTTCGCCAAGGCTACGCCGCGGCAGGCGCACCACGCATTACGATCCCTTGATTTCTTTAATATTTCCCGATAAATACCCAACCCTATGAAATTTGCTGAAATTCTTAAAAAACAAGTGCTTGTTCTCGATGGTGGCATGGGAACCATGGTTCAAGGCCTTAATTTAACTGATGCTGACTTTGGTGGTGCTTCCTTTAAAATGCTGACAGATTTGTTGGCTTTTTCTCGCCCAAAAGAACTCGAGGGAATTCATTTTGCCTATTTACAAGCTGGGGCGAATATTATTGAAACTAATACTTTTGGTGCCTCTGCAATGAGGTTAAGTGAGTATGATTTTTCAAAACTACAAACAAATACTTTCCAAGGTATTCCCGATAATGTTGTTCTACAAGAATGCACAGCTGACGACATTGCCTATCACGCAAATGTTCAATCTGCTAAAGTAGCGTATCAGGCAAAACAACGGTACCAAGAATCAAAAGAATATGATGGTCGTTTGCTTTTTGTGTTTGGCTGTATTGGTCCTTCCAACTATATTCTTTCCAGTACACCAGCAACACTCAATAAGAGTACATACCCAAAAATCGTACAAAATTTTTATCATCAGGTTCTTGGTCTTATTGATGGCGGTGTTGATGGCTTGAGTTTTGATACAGCACAAGATCAACTTGAATTAAAGGCTGCCATTCATGGAGCACAGAAGGCTTGTCGCGAACGCAACGTGCACTTGCCTATGCTAGCGCACGTGACTGTTGATTCCTATTCCAAGATGCAGATCTTTAATACAGACATTTTAGCTGTGCTCACAACTGTTGGGGAGCTTGGTCTTGATGCTTTTGGTATCAACTGTTCCATTGGTCCAGATCTGATGGAAACAACTGTTCGTAAATTAAGTGAATACGCCACGATCCCACTTTCTATTGTCCCCAATGCGGGATTACCTATGAGTGAAGGGGGAAAAACTATTTTTAAACTTACCCCAGAGGAGCTGGCAGCCTATCATGGACGCTTTGTTGAGGACTATGGTGTGTCTATCGTGGGCGGTTGTTGTGGTACAGGTCCTGATCATATTAAAGCTGTGGCACAAGCTGTAAAAGGTAAAGTGCCCAAAAAACGCGAAACAAATAAAAAGATGATGGTTTCAGGACCTCAAAATGCTGTGGCTCTCGATAGTGATGCGGGTCTGATTCGCATTGGAGAACGACTCAATGTACGTGGGTCAAAAAAAGTACGTGAAGCGGTGGAGTCCTCAGATGTTATTGACTATGGTGTTCTTGAAGAGGTTGTGGAAGAGCAAACCAAAGACTTAGGGATTGCCATTTTAGATGTGTGCATGGATTCCAACATTGTACAAACAGAACAAACTCTTTGCTCTGTTTTAAGAGAAATGACAAAAGATTTTCCTGGTGTGTTTTGTTTGGATTCTTTTTCTGTGCCTGCTTTAATTCAGGCTGCTGAGGCTTACTCTGGAAAACCCATTATTAATTCTATTTCCTTAGAAGAGTATGAGCAAGGGGTTGATAAACTTGATGCTGTTGTTTCTAAAACGCATCATCATAAACCTGTTTACATAGCTTTGTGTGCTGATTCAAAAGGACCAGCTAAAACAGCTGATGAAAAATACAAGATTGCTCAGAAAATTGTTAACAAGTGTGCAGACAAATATGGTGTTGTGCCAGCCCAATTAATCATTGATGTGAATGCTTTTCCCATTGGCTCTGAAAGTGAAGAGGGAGCTAATTTTGCCTGGGAATCTCTACAGGCTATGGAAAAAATAAAATCGATTCACCCTGATCTTATGATTTCAATGGGGGTTGGCAATCTCACAAATGGCTTAGCTAAAAAACCCTATATGCGACTTGTTTTGACCTCGGTTTTTCTCCATGAAGCCAGATTAAAGGGAATTAATGCGGCAATTGTTAATCCACAGCACTATGTTCCTATTGAATCCATTGAAAAAGAGCATGTTGCCTTAGCGCGAAAAGTTATTTTCGAACACGATATGGATGCTTTTAGTCAACTTGAAGACATTGCTTTAGAGCGTAAGGGCACAAAAATCCAAAAGAGAACATCCTATGACGATCTTATTGTAGAAGAAGCTGTTTGTCAGAAAATTAAAGAAGGTTTTAAGCAAAGAGAAAAAGGCACTGTTGTCAGAAATGATTTTTCTTATGATTACGAGGATGCCATTGTTAAGCAAGTTGCGGTCTGTGTGCAAAAATATAAACCACTTGTTTTTATTAACGACTATTTAATGAAGACAATGCAAGAGTTGGGTGACGGCTTTGCTCGTGGAGAAGTATCCTTGCCTCATTTACTCAAATCAGCTGATGTGATGAAGCAGGCGATGGGCTATATTGAGACCTATTTAAAACAAATTTCAGGTGATGACGGTGTCGAAACAATTTCAAAAAAGGGTGTTGTGGTCTTGGGTACTGTTTATCAAGATGTTCATAGCATTGGTAAGGACTTGGTCAAAACACTGCTAGAAAACTACGGTTACCAGGTTATTGACTTGGGTGTTCAGGTCCCTTTAGAAAAGTTTGTCGAAGAAGCCAAAAAGCATAAGGCTCAGGCTATTGGCATGTCTGCTTTACTTGTGCAAACGTCAAACCACATGATTGATGTGGCGAGACAGGCTAAAGAAATGGGATTAAAAGATTGTGCGATTTTAATTGGAGGAGCGCCTGTTAATAAACGACATGCTTTTTCAGTTGCTATGTGGGGACAAGAAGATTTGAAAGAAATCATTCCACATGTTTTTTATTGTTCTTCAGCAATGGATGGCGTGAATGTCATGAATCAATACACACGCTCAGAAGAATCACGAGATGATTTGGTGTCCATAAATCTTAAAAAACTAAAAGAGGACAAAGACACTCTCGCTAAGACTAAAAAGGAAACAGACAAACTCATACAGACATTGCCACGTCGTTATATCCCTGAAACCAGTAGAGTTGTGTGTGACGATGCGTGTTCCCCCGCATCACTTTTGACTTCTTCCATAAAAGACTTTTGTGATCACATTGATACAAAAAAATTGTTTTCGTTGAATTGGCGTTTTGGTGGCAAAAATAGTTGGTTACAAAAAGGCGTTTCAGAAGATGTTTTGCAGGCAAAACTTAAAGAATGGTTAACCTTGTCTGAAAAGAACAAATGGCTGCAACCACAAGCTGTGTATGGTCTTTATCCCTGTCAGTCAGAAGGCGATACGGTTATTGTCTATGGTTCACAAAAGGGAGATGAAATAGCCAGAATTACATTTAATCCTGTTGTGGGTGCTACAAAAAAAGATGTTTTTTCAGCGGCACAGTTTTTCTTGCCAAAAGAAACAAAGAAGACAGATCTGATCGGTTTGCAAATTGCCACAGCAGGTTCGTCTGTTGATAAACAAATTCAGAGTTTTAAAGACCAAGGTAATTCTGAAGAAGCCTATTTGTTGCAGGGTCTTTCTGATCGTATTGCTGAAGACATGGCCGCGTTTACACATAATGTCATGCGACGAAAATTAGGACTAACAGAAAAACAAGGCACACGTTATTCGCCAGGCTATCCAGGATTGAAAAATATTAAGGTTAACCATTTACTTTTTGATGTTTTGGAAGCTAAAGAGAGGCTTCAAATTGATATTACGGATGCCGGTGTTTTTTACCCCACGGGCACAACGGCAGCCGTGGTTTGTTTTTACCCAGAAGCGACTTATACTTAATCGGAATTAGGTGGTAGGTACTCGTTCAAAATACGATACCCTAAAACCTATAACCGATAACCGAATAGTGAAAAGATTAGAACTACATCCAGTAAATCCCCAAATTCGTCTCATGAAACAAGTTGTCGCAGTGTTTGAAAGTGGTGGCATTGTCATTTATCCCACTGATTCAGGTTACTCTATGGGGTGTTATGTTGGCGATAAAAAAGCCATTCACCGCTTGTATCATTTGAAACGTCATATCACGAGAAAAGTCATGGCATTAATGTTTCATGAATTTTCATCCATTACTGATTTTGCCATCGTCGAAAATGCTGTTTACCGTTATATGAATAATCGCCTGCCAGGTCCCTATACATTTATTCTCAGGGCTAACAAGCAAGGAAAGAAATTATTAGATGTTAAGCGTGAAGAGATTGGTGTTCGTATGCCTCAGCACATCTTTTTTGAGACGTTGCATACAATAAACACAACCCCCATATTAAATACGGCAGCAAGAATGCATCCTGATGATTTTTACATTGATCCAGATGATATTGAAGAAGCTTTCGGGAATCAGGTTGATCTCCTTGTTGATATGGGACCAGTTCCCCATAATCCCACTTCTGTTATTTCATTAGTTTCTGGAGAACCAGAACTCATTCGACAGGGTGCAGGAGCATTTTGATTCGTAGTCCGTAGTTCGTAATCCGTAGTTTGTTTGTTTTTTTACGGACCACGGGAAACAAAAAACGGACAACGAAAAAATCCTGTATTTCTCCCCAAAAATTAGTTATCTACACAGCATGCCAAAGAAACTTACTACAGAATTTGATCTCATTGAGCGTTTACCTCCTTATCCTTTAACAGAGGTTGTGGCTCAGATGACTTTGTTACGTAAAAAAGGTCATGATGTGATTAATTTGGGCATGGGTAATCCTGATATGCCCAGTGCTGATTTTGTTGTCGACAAACTTTGTGAGGCAGCCAAAAAAAACAAAAATCATCGTTATTCCGTATCCCGCGGTATTCCAAAGCTGAGAATGGCGGCGTGTGATTTATATGAAAGACGTTATGGTGTTAAACTAAATTTTGATGATGAGGTTGTTGCCACAATGGGAGCCAAAGAGGGTCTATCCCATCTAATAATGGCCATTACACAGCCTGGTGATGTTGTGTTAGCGCCAAATCCCACTTACCCCATTCATTATTTTGCTCCCGTGATTGCTCGCGCAAATGTACGCGATATTCGTTGTGACAATATGGACTTTTATTTTCGTAACATTGAGCGGGCTATAAAAACAGTCCATCCTAGACCAAAAGTTCTTATTTGTTCTTTTCCATCAAATCCAACAGGCTTTTGTGTAGAGAAATCTTTTTTTAAAGAGCTTATAAAATTTGCCAAAAAATATGGTGTGTATATTGTTCATGATTTGGCCTATGCTGATCTGTGTTTTGATGGTTATGAAGCGCCTAGTATTTTACAAGTTGATGGTGCCAAAAAATATGCCGTTGAGCTTTATTCCATGTCTAAAGGATACAATATGCCAGGATGGCGTGTGGCTTTTGCCCTGGGAAATCCGCGCATGATTCAAGCCTTAAAAAAGATTAAGTCTTATTTAGATTATGGCATGTTTCAACCTATTCAAATAGCGGCAACAGTAGCTCTTAGTAATGGCGATCGTTTTGTTCGTGAAAATTGTCTGACTTATCAAAATAGGCGCGATGTCTTTGTCGATGGCATGAACAAGATTGGATGGCAGATTGATAAACCAAAAGCCACAATGTTTGTTTGGGCAAAAATTCCTGATAAGTATGTTAAGCAGGGGAGTCTTAAGTTTTCAAAACTCATGCTAAAAGAAGCGCATGTTTGTTGTGCGCCTGGAATTGGTTTTGGGGAATATGGCGATGAGTACGTACGTTTTGCCTTAGTTGAAAACGAAAAACGAATTCGCCAAGCTGTGCGGAGTTTAAAAAATTGGCTGAAGATATAACGTCGCACGTCGCACGTTATTTGTCGCTTGTCTCTAGTCTCTAGTCGCTAGTGGTATTCAAAATACTAGCGACCAGCGACTAGCGACTAGCGACATTAAATGTGCGACGTAAAAGATATGACAAACAAAGTTACAAAAATTGGTCTTCTTGGTTTTGGTACTGTCGGTCGTGAGGTTTTTCGCATTCTTGAAGAACAAAAAGAATATTTTGCACGCAAAATGGAATACGCTATTGAAGTGAAGTCTATCTGCGTGAAAGATATGAGCAAAGATCGCGGTATCGCTAAGAAGTATTTTACAACAGATTATGAAAGTATTGCCAAAGACCCTGAAATCGACATTGTTATTGAATTAATGGGTGATTGTCCTGAAGCTTTGGAAGCCATGCAATTGGCTCTGAAAAACAAAAACTCTGTTGTGACCGCCAATAAAGCGATTATGGCAAGACATGCCAAAGAACTTTTCGAATTGGCTTATGCTAATGGTGCTGAAATATTATTTGAGGCAAGTGTTGCTGGTGCTATTCCTGTATTGCGTTCTATTAGAGAGGGTTTGTCAGCCAATCAGATTCAGTCACTCTATGGTATTATTAATGGAACAGCCAATTACATTCTGACTAAAATGACTCAAGAAGGCGCTGATTATGAAGCTGTTTTAAAAGAAGCTCAGGAAAAAGGTTATGCAGAGGCTGATCCAACAGCCGATGTGATGGGACATGATGCTGCGTATAAGTTAAGCATTCTTGCCATGCTTTGTCATGGTAAAATTGTTTCAGTGGATGATGTATTTTGTCGTGGTATCCATTACATTAAACCTGTTGATATTCAGATGGCTGAAAAATTTGGCTATGTGATTAAGCTTTTGGGAATTACAAAAATTAATGGAGAACATTTTGAAGCTCGTGTCCATCCCACTATGATTAATAAGGCCAACCCTTTGGCTCATGTGGATGGTGCTTATAACGCTATTGAATACAAGTGTAATTATGCGGGCGATGGTATGCTTTACGGACTGGGCGCCGGTGGGGCTCCCACAGCAGCCGCTGTTGTGAGTGATGTGATTGAGCTCGTTCATAGTATTCGCTCCGAAAACAAAATTAATTTACAGCCGTCTGGCTTTTTGTCACAGTCCTTAGTTCCGGCAAAACCGATTGATATCCAAGATCTGAAATCACGTTACTACATTCGTTTTTCTGTGACGGACAAACCAAATGTGTTGTCTCGCATGACCACAATCTTAGGAAAAAATAATATTAGTGTGCAACATTTGTATCAACATGGCGCCGATGAAGATCAGACAATTCCCCTTATTATTTTTACTCATGATACTTTAGAGCGGGATATACGCCAGGCCCTACGTGAAATTGATAAAATGGATTTTATCACGCAAACGACTAAGATAATAAGAATTGAGGAATAAAAATGGTTCGACGGCTCGAAGGGTCGAGGGATCTATGGGGCTTAGGGCGCAAGGCTTAAGGCTCAGGGGATCTTAGGTTCGACGGTTCGAAGGGTCGCTGGATCGCTGGTAGATTGTTGTAACTAGTTGAAATAAAATAACAAATTAACAAAGTTGACCTGGGTCTGAAAAAATGCTTTCCTCCCTATACTTAAGTTTTATGAACATTTTAGATATTTCGATTTTCGCTAATCTTTTCTGTGGTTTCTGATCACGAAAAACGGGAAACGAGAAACGGAAAACCAATTATGATGGATCGTAACTTAGCATTAGAATTTATTAGGGTAACTGAAGCCGCCGCCATTGCCTCTGCCAGACTCATGGGACGTGGTGATCGCAATGAAGCGGATCAAGTGGCAGTGGATGCTATGCGTACTGCTTTTAATGGTATGCATATTGATGGAACTGTTGTGATTGGTGAAGGCGAGCGTGATGAAGCGCCTATGTTGTATATTGGCGAAAGAGTGGGTGATGGGAAAGGCCCTAAAATTGATATTGCCCTAGATCCATTAGAGGGCACAAATCTCTGTGCCACAGGTGCTGCGAATGCTTTATCTGTTATTGCCATAGCAGAAGATGGTAATTTTCTTCATTCGCCTGACACGTACATGAATAAAATTGCTGTGGGACCTCAAGCCAAAGGACATATTGATATCAGGTGTAGTGCCACAGAGAACTTAAAAGAAGTTGCGGCAGCAAAACGTTGTCGAGTGGAGGATCTTACAGTTGTTATCTTAGAACGTGAACGACATGAAGAGTTGATCGCTGAGGTCAGAGAAAATGGCGCGCGTATTAAACTCATTGGTGATGGTGATATTTCTGCTTCTATTGCGGCGTGTTTTAAAGATACGGGTGTTGATATGCTGATGGGTATTGGTGGTGCGCCAGAAGGCGTTATTTCTGCTGCTGCCTTACAGTGTATTGGTGGTGATATGCAGGGACAACTTAAGTTCAGACACGATGAAGAAAAAGAGCGTGCTAAGCGTATGGGAATTGAAGATTTTAATAAAATCTATTCAATCGATGAATTAGCTTATGGTGAAGTCATGTTTGCTGTTACAGGAGTTACTAATGGCGATTTCTTGAAAGGTGTCCATTTTCATGGTGGTGGTTGTAGCACACAATCTCTTGTCATGCGCTCTAAGACACAAACATTGCGCTATATTACGACAGAACATCATTTTAAATTTAAACCACATTATTAATCGTTGTCCGGTTCCCGTTTTCCGTTTACCGTTGATAGAATTTTTTAATAAAATATTTTACGGGTTACGGACTACGAATTACGGACTACGAAAACCAAGTTATGGTCAGTCAATCAATCGAAATTAAAGCAACACCAAAGAAGTGTTACAAGATTATTACAGATTTTGAGAGTTATCCAGAATTCTTGAGTAGTGTTGCTGGTGTTGCTGTTGCTAAAAAACGAGGAAACACCTGTGAAGTGACGTATACGATTAAGGTCATCAAAGACATTAACTATACTCTTAAATTAAAAGGCACACCTGAAAAGAAAATACAGTGGTCCTTTGTGGATGGTGATTACATGAAAAAGAATGAAGGCTTTTGGGAACTCAAAGAGATTAAGAAGGGTGTTACAGAAGCCACATACAACATCGATATTAAGTTTGGTCTACTGGTTCCTGGTTCCGTAACAAAAAAACTCGTAGGTTCAAGCCTGCCCACAATGCTAAAAGAATTCAAAAAACGCATAGAGAAGAGTTAGTTTGTTAACGGACTACGGGTTACGGACAACGGATTACGAATTATGTTAGATACAAAAGATAAAATAGCCAAAGCTATTACTCAAGTATGGGATTTAAAAGGGTTGTCATCTGATCTTATCAATGCCCTGGTGGATAGGGCCTCAAAGCAAAAAGATGTGCTTATTGAAGCGTTGGGCAAAGAATTTAGTCAGTTTCTCGAAAAGATCAATGTGACTGAAGAAGCACAAAAAATTCTTGAGGGCATGACACTGACTGTACAAACGTCTATCAATTTTAAACGTAAAGATGATGATCAGACGATTGTGCAAACAACAAAACCAAAAACAAAGGTTGTGCGCAAGAAAGTAACCAAGAAAAGAAAAAGCAAATCTTGACCCCTTGAATGAAAACCCCTAATTCAAATCTCATGCAAAAGAAATACATTGCCGTAAGTGGCAACATGGGGGTGGGCAAGAGCACGCTTGTTGATTTTCTTTGTAAGACCTATAAACTCAAGCCTTTCTTTGAACCAAATGATTTTAATCCCTATTTAGCAAATTTCTACGACGATATGAAAACATGGGCTTTCAAGTCCCAAATATTTTTCTTAAGTCGTAAATTTCGCATCCATCAAGACTTGGGGCGTTCACGGGCCAAAGAACCTGTCATTCAAGATAGAACCATTTATGAAGATGCCGAAATATTTGCCATGAATCTTTATAAGCAAAGAATCATGAACAAACGTGATTTTGAGACCTATTACGAAATGTATCAAACCATTTTGAATGCCTTAAATCCACCTGATCTCATGATTTATCTAGAATGCTCAGTGCGAACAGTGAAAAAACGCATCAAGCAGCGTGGTCGCGTAATGGAAAAAGATATCCCTACCCGGTATGTGAAAAGACTCAACGATCTTTATGAAACATGGATTACTAAATACAAACAATCCCCCGTGATTCGCATATCAACCGAACGTCTTGATTATATGAATGATTTCATAGACCGAGACGATTTATATAAGAAGATTGAAGCGTATATTTAAATATTAAGTGCCGGGGTACCAGAGTGCCAAAGTGCCAGAGTACTAGCTACTTGCTTTACTCTGGAACCCTGGAACCCTGGAACTCTGGAACTTCGGAACCAATTATACCTTGCCAGTTGAACAAATTCCTGTACAATATAATATAAGTCTTTGAAGAAGAGTTGACTTTTTGGGTTCTGTTGTTATTTGTGACAAAATTATGACAGGGTACTCTTTTGGTGGGAAGACAACTCTTGTGAAAGCAACGCTATGAAGAATAAAAAAATTATAATTTACTTTATTTTATCACTGGTTATGGGGCTAATCGTCAACGGTTCCCTTAAGGCAGATCAGGCATCGCCGTCTTGGCATGATCCTGATGGTGTGAGTTTAGGAGATGACTGGCATTACCGAGTGCCCATTACTGTTAATAGTGGAAGTATTGGGGATACCATAATTGATACTGTTAGTTATGCCAGTCTTTTAAGTGATGTTACTGTAACCGGTAGTTTTGATTTGAATGCCGTACGGTTAACGCGTTCAAATGGGACAACACTTGTTGCAGAGCAATCCTTTAATGATGTGGGCTCAACAGGAGACATAGAATTTATTCTAGAGGACGTGGTACCAGTAACTTATTATCTTTATTTTGATATCACGGAAAATGATGATGCCACAAAGACAGTTGTTGAAACGCTTGATGCTCCCTGGTTTGATGATGCTTGGGATCATCGTATTATGGTTACAATTGATAATACGAGCAGCAGTCATGATCTTACGGAATATCAGCTTAAGTTTGAAATTGATAATAGCTTAACTGATTTTTGGGCAAGTGTTGCTTCTGATGGTAGTGATGTTCGTTTTGTTGAAGCTGATGGTACTGTGGCTGATTACTTTATTGAATCATTTGATGAGGGGGCTCAGGAAGCGACTATATGGGTACAGGTGATCGGTCTTATTCCAGCTGCTGCAACAAAAACTATTTATCTGTATTATGGGAATGAGAGTGCAACATCTGAAAGTAATGACATAGAGACATTCAGTTATATAACTCCTAAACTGGTCAAATATGTTTTAAATAGTCAAACCAGTGGTATTGCTGTGGTGAGTTATGATGATGGAAATACTATTATTCATAGCACGGATACAGATTGTTCAACAGGAACAACACTTAGTTTAGATCAAGGCGATGTGGGGTCTTTTGCTTCTGCTTCAGCAGGAGATGTCTTTTGTGCCACAAAACCATTTTCAGCCAGAGGCTTAGATAATCCTTCTGATGCTTTAGTGCCTATTAGTTTTGCAGCATTAGAGTTTGTTATTCCTTCTGATCGTTACACTAATCAAGTATCAATTCTGTCACCTTTTAGTGAAAATGCTTCAGTCGATGTGTATAAGGGCACAACACTAGTTGGTAATTATACAGTTGGTTCGAGTGTGACTGAAGAGACTGCTGATTCCAGCAGTAATAGTATTAATGTTGCTTCAGATTTTCCTGTTCTTGTGACACATTACACGATTAACGGTGCCACCCACTATGATGCTTTTGTGGCTTACCCACCAACCACCCAAACGCTTTATGGTGTGTCTTCTAATGGTGCTTATGTGGGGAATATTGTGGCTGCAACAACGATTACGCATCAATCAACTG